>ENA-UENT01000036-UENT01000036.1-marine-metagenome-genome-assembly--contig:-NODE-36-length-108572-cov-7.750965_pt1 | contig 108572 bp, 67 predicted proteins | sample MGYA00237879_ERZ529330 | MGnify/ENA primary metagenome ERZ529330 (study PRJEB26372, sample SAMN05368345) | marine metagenome | biome: cultured habitat; feature: ocean water; material: water; isolation... | reverse complement strand
TTGATGCCCCAACCTGAAATCCACGGTCAGGCATTTGCTCATCAAATGAACCAAATAAGCGATCAGTCCCCTCAACATTCGCCCAAAGATGATGGCTCAAATCCAGCCCAATATCAAAAGCCAAATTAGGTGTCAGGAACCAATTGGTGCCTAAGCGACCACTAACAAGTGCAACTGATGAATTGCTTTCGTAACGGATTGCTCCGTTTCTGGTATCGACAATAGAAACACTGGCTTCGGCAAGAAAAAAACCGGCCTGACCATACCAACGCCAGTGCTGCTGCTCATTGCTAAGGTAATACCGCAGGTAAGGGGCGATAGAGAGCTCCGTAGTCCCTAATCGTGGTTCATTTCTTATATAATCTTGATAAAACGAAGCATTTAGCTCTAAACCGATCAATGTCTGCCCACTAAGGAATAATCCAAGATCAGGATTGAACATTAGCTCTACGGAACTGCCGATATCATTACCTTTAAATGAGATGGAACCAAAACCGGGATTAATTAAAAGGTCGCCCTTACTGAAGGCAGAAGCTGCAGACTTCCATCCAGCTCTGTCCGCTTTGTTCATAAAGGGCTGTAGCCCTATCGAAAGCAAAATTTGGTTTAGCGCATCAGATTGTACCGCATAAACAAGATTGGCATCAAACGTGACCTGCTCGTTTATAAACCGGTTCAACCCCAGCTGAAACTCGTAAGTAGCATTATCGAACCCTTCTGAATTAAAGCTGTATCTGAATCCACCGTAGTAATTGTTTTTTTCCGAGCCCGGATTGAAATAATACCGCACCTCCGGCGCAGCAAAGTAAACGGCACCACTGCCACCGATTCCAACTACCCCCAGGCTTGTACCCACCAGCCAATGGTCTGTGAGCATCCATCCAATTCTGGTACCTAGTTCATAAGTCAGCCCGCTATATTCTTCTTCGGCTGCAGATAAGTATTCTAATCCGGCAGCTCCTCTTAAGGTAAGCGCGCCTTTTTCAATTTGTGCCTGTAGCAATGCGTGAGAAGACAGACAGAGCAAAGAGAGGAGTAATAATTTTTTCACTTGGTAAATATTTAAAGCGTTACAGATGTATTTCGCGCACGGTACACACTCCAGTCTTTCCTATGAGGAGCGCTGCTTCCGACAAAACACTGCATTTTAAGACAATTTGCAATGTTCCCATAAAAAAGAGGTATGAAAATCCGGTACCCTTTTTTACGAAAGGAGGCAGTTAGGGCTTAGGTGCCTAATTCCCCCGTTGCAGGAAGTACTGCACGCCTATTGATGCCCCAACCTGAAATCCACGGTCAGGCAATGGCTCATCAAATGAACCTGACCAGTCACTGGTCCCCTCCGTATTCGCCCAAAGATGTTGGCTCAAATCCAGCCCAATATCAAAAGCTAGATTAGGCGTCAGAAACCAATTGGTGCCTAAGCGGCCACTCACAAGGGCAACTGATGAATTCCTTTCAAAAGAAGATGACTCGAAGTTTGACCCGGCAAAGAGGAAGCCTGCCTGACCATACCAACGCCAGTGGTTTTGCTCCTTACTGAGGTAGTGCCGGAGGTAAGGGGCGATGGATAGCTCGGTAATCGTTCCCTGGTTAACTTTTCTTAAATTGCCAACAATAGTATTAAAAGAGGCGTTGAAATTTACACCTATCAAAGTCTGCTCACTAAGAAATAACCCCAGATCAGGATTGAACATCATCTCTAAGAAACTGCCTCTGTAAGAGACGAAACCAAAACTGGAATTAATCAATAAGTCGCCTTTGTCAAAAGCAGAGGCTGCCGACTTCCATCCGGCTCTGTCCCCTTTGTTTATAAAAGGCTGTAGCCCTATAGACAGCAATAGGGTATGTTCCTCCTCGGGTTGTACCGCATAAACAAGATTGGCATCAAAGGCGACCTGCTCGTTTATAAACCGGTTCAACCCCAACTGGAACTCATAGGTGGAGTAATCGCCCCCTTCTGAATTAAAGCTGTATCTGAATCCACCGTAGTAATTGTTTTTTTCCGAGCCCGGATTGAAATAATACCGCACCTCCGGCGCAGCAAAGTAAACGGCACCACTGCCACCGATTCCAACTACCCCCAGGCTTGTACCCACCAGCCAATGGTCTGTGAGCATCCATCCAATTCTGGTACCTAGTTCATAAGTCAGCCCGCTATATTCTTCTTCGGCTGCAGATAAGTATTCTAATCCGGCAGCTCCTCTTAAGGTAAGCGCGCCTTTTTCAATTTGTGCCTGTAGCAATGCGTGAGAAGACAGACAGAGCAAAGAGAGTAGTAATAATTTTTTCATTTGGTAAGATTTTATAGCATTAGAGATGGTTTGCGCGCTCTATAAATATTCCGGTATTTTTACGGAGATGCGCTCTTCTCAACACAAGATAGTAAATTTCAAATCAACTCGCAATGTTGTCACGAAAAAGAGGTATGAAATGGGGCAGATTGGGACTACAGCCTAATCTTTTGGTGCAACTACTTCCTTCGCAAACTTCCATGCCACTCCAAAAGTGCGCGACATAAGCCCGAATAGGTTACAAAAGCCCCTTGCAGGCTACCCTCCCAAAGAATGGCCTGTTTTTTTACCACTATTCCAATCAGGATGAATATTTTTAGGAGCACACTCATCAAAACCAACCGGAATATGCGGATCCCATCTTCTTCTTACTTACGCCTTTTAGGGGCCGGACTTGCCCTGATCCTGCTCAGCAGCTGCGGGGCTGATCAATCGGCCAATGACAGCGATGACTACACCATTACGGTTTCCAATCCGGAAACCACCACTTTTAAGGATGCAGGCTTTGAGACCGCTATCCCGGAAAACAGCAAGCCGGGATGGGCACTCTACGACGCAGAGGCAGAAGCCTGGCTACCCGCACAGCAGGATGACCTGGATAATGATGGTAATCCGGAAACGCTGTTTTTCCTGGCTGACTTAGAAGGAAAAAGCAAGCGCGACCTGACCTGGAAGCCGGCTCCTGATGACTTCCCGGTTGTACAGCGTTCGCAAATCGTCTTCAAGGTGCAGGACCGCCCATTTGCCCCGGAGACCGCCCGGGAAATGCTGGCAGATTATACCCAACGCGAAGCCCTGACGGTGCCCGGTGATATTACCCCGCAAAACATGTGGGTCATGTTTGAAGGCCCGGTTTGGGAAAACGACCTGGTGGCTTACCGCTTTTACATGGACGACCGCTTCCGTACCGATATTTATGGCAAGAAAGTCCGGGACATGGTCATGGATACGGTGGGCTGGGACTACCACGACCTGAAAGACTGGGGCTCCGACATTCTCAAAGTGGGCAACTCCCTGGGCATTGGCAGCCCCGCCATCTGGTACCGGGAAAAAGCCTATGCCCTTTCTAAAACGGCAAAAAAGGATATTGAAATTATAGCCAACGGCCCCCTGCGGAGCATCCTTCGGGTCACCTTTGAGGGGCTGGAGGTGGATACCTTCCGGCTGGATCTTACGGTAGATTTTGAAATACAGGCCGGCCATCAGTGGACGGAGGTGCGCATGCAGTCCAAAACCCCGCTGCCGGACGGGATGAAGTTTGCTACCGGCATCGTCAAGCATACCGACCAAATCAATGCCAAGCGGTACGATGGCGTACAAACCTACTACAACTGGGACAATCAGTCCTACCACGGGCAGCAGCTCGGCTTCGCCCTCATGGCCAGGGAAGCTCAGGAACCCGTGCTCTACGATAGCGAACTCGACCACCTCATGATCCTCAATGCCAGCAACGAAGCCGCCACCTACCGCTTTATGGCGGTTTGGGAAGAAGACCCCATGCAAATACGCGGCATCCGGGAATTCCGGGAACACCTGGAGCAGGAAGCAGCACAGTGGGGGACAGCCCTCCGGATGGAAAGCAATAAATAGTGTCTTGAAAACAGCTAAACCGATTCAAATTATGCCAACCGAAATCAACCGAAGACATTTTCTGACCATGCTCAGCAGCCTTTCCGCGGGTACCGCCGTGGCGGGCAGCACCCTTTGGAGCCCTATTCTAAAAGGTAAAAAACTCAAAATTGCCCTCGTGGGCACCGGCATCCGCGGCATCACCTTCTGGGGGCGGCGGCTGGTGGAAAAATATTCCGACATCCTTGAATTTGTGGGGCTTTGCGACATCAACCCGGGCAGGCTGGAGTTTGCCCTGAAGGAAATGCAGGTGAGCTGCCCGACCTACGCCAATTTCGAAAAGATGGTGCAGGAAAGGAAGCCCGACCTGGTGATTGTCACTACCAAAGACTCCAACCACCATGAATTCATCATTAAGGGGCTGGATATGGGCTGTGATGTGCTGACGGAAAAGCCCATGACTACCGATGAGTTCAAATGCCAGGAAATCATTGATGCCGAGCGCAGGTCCAACAAGAACCTGATCGTCGGTTTCAACTACCGCTGGAGCCCGTACATGACCAAGATCAAGGAACTCCTGATGGAAGAAAAGATCGGCAAGGTGACCTCGGTGGACTTCAACTGGTACCTGAATACCTACCACGGGGCGTCCTACTTCCGGCGCTGGCACGGGCTGCGGCAGGCGGGTGGTACGCTATGGGTGCACAAAGCCACCCACCACTTTGACCTGCTCAACTGGTGGCTCGATTCCGACCCTGAGGAAGTCTTTGCCTACGGCGACCTGGAGCACTACGGAAGCAACGGGCCCTTCCGGGGCAACAATTGCCGCGACTGTGAACATACCGACAAGTGCGCCTTCCACTGGGATATCACCAAAAACGAGTTCCTGACCAACCTCTACACCAAAAACGAGCACCACGACGGGTACATCCGGGACAACTGCCTGTTCCGGGATGAAATCAACATCTATGATAAAATGTCGGCACAGATCAAATACGCCAACAACGTCTTCGTGAACTACTCCCTGACCACCTACTCCCCCTTCGAAGGCTGGCGCATTGCCTTCAACGGCACCGACGGCCGCCTGGAAGCCTGGCAGGACATCCCATACGTGGAAGAACAGGACGTAAGTCAGGCTGAGCTGCACGCACAGGAAATGAATCAGAAGGCCGGCGAAATCAACTACAAGCCCCTCATCGCGCACAACCTGTGGAGTGACTACGAGCGCATCATGGTGGGCTACGAGCGCGGCGGCCACGGCGGTGGCGACAAGCGCCTGCATGATAAAATCTTTGTCCACCCGGAAAAAGAAGACCCCTACGAAAGAGCCGCAGGCGTACGCGATGGCGCCATGTCCGTACTCATTGGCGTGGCCGCCCGCAACAGCATTGAATCCGGCCGCCCGGTACGGATCGCCGAGCTGACGGACTTGCAGCCGCGGGCAAAACGGATTTAGGACTTTTAGTTTGAGCTACAATAACAGCGGGCATCCGAAGGTTTCGGATGCCCGCTTTGGGTTTGGTCCTTGCAATCCCACAACACTAACTGATTTTCACCACGCAGCCATTAGACACAAGGACCATCCTGAGAATGAGGCTTACTGACGCGTAAACGTCACATCCACCCCAATAAAGGTCACAACAATCTCATCGCATTCGTTGCTGGTTACATCGAATTCAGAGGAGAAGGAGGCACCACCGTCTGAAACGGTCACTGTAAGGGTCATTCCACTGGCCACATAGGTTTTATCGGCTGTGGAAGAGCCACCGACCACGGCGTCATTGGGGTCAATCAGCGTACCATCTGCCTGAAACTCCACCACATCATTGGTGGTGGACACTTCCCATTCGCCTACGATATTCTCGGAAAGCGCAGGAGCCGTGCAGTTATCATCATCGTCATTACAGGCAGAGAACACAAACAGGCTGGAGAGCAGCATTAACAATAAACTTCTTTTCAGTAAAATCATTGAAGAGCGTTTTTAACGGTTAAAATAATATTTCGGGTACGAAGATAGGGATAAATTCCCATTTTTACAGCCCTGCATTGCCAGATGAGGATGAACAGGCTCCTTCACTACTCCACCCAAACCGTCACACCACCCGGCTCCAACTGCCGCCCGCCCAACAGCACTTTCGCACCATCCGGCACCGGCGCTTCCACGGCATTCGAACTGTAGTTGACGGCGATGTAAACCCCATCCCGCCATTCGGTGAAGACGTAGGGGGGCAGGTTGAGGGTTTTGGCTCCGGCTTTGCCATAGACCTTGCGCAGCAACTCGTATTCCAGCTCCCAGTTGTCCGACCAGACGCCGGTGTAGGTCACGCTGCCTTCATCCAGATCACGGGAAACAACCGCCGGTGCGCCTTTGTAGTACTCGCTGTCGTGACGCGCCAGTACCGTCGTGCCTTCCATCGGAGTCAGTACATCGCCCCAGATGTGCCAGGGGTAGGTCTCGCCATCCATGCTCACCTGTCCGGGGTATTTGGCTGGGAGGTGGTCGTAGTATTCCACCCGGGCACCGATCAAATCCCAGATGGGCTCCTGCAGCAGGGCTTCCCAAATATGGCTGTTGTGGTCTTTCGTGCCGGTGCGTACGCTCAGGATCAGGTGGCCGCCTGCCCTTGCGTAGTCTTCCCAGATTTTTACCTGCAACGGATCAATCATGTGCGCCGCAGGGACTACCCAAAAAGGATATTCCTCAGGGTCAACCGCTTCGCCGGGGCTGACGAAGGTAACCGGAGCGCCCAGCCGCTTCAGGTTTTGGTAGTAGGTATAGTGGTGGGCCCAGCTGTCCCAATCGCTGTGGTGGGGCTGATTGCCCAGGCTCCAGAGGTTGTCCTGTTCCCAGTAAAAGGCGGTTTTGCGGGCTTTAAGCGCAGCAGGTATAGTCGCATCGGCTTTCAGGTCGCCGCTTTTCGTAAGCTGTTGTAATTCTTCAATAAACTGTACGTACTCTTTCCCGCCGCGGGCTACCGTCACCCCATCGGTCTCCATGACGCCTTTGTGGGTTTGTTCCCCGCCAAAGAGGGGCTGCCGAAACCGATAGGTGCATACAAATTCATCGCCCAGCCCGAAGGCGTGCCAGCCCCACATACGCACCGCACCGGGCAGCGGCTGCGGATTGATGACGCCCCAGTTGATTTGACCGGGTTGCAGCTCCATGATGCCGGTGTAGCCGTTGACCGACGCCGCAAATTCCTGGGAAAAAGCCAGCTCCAGCCCACTCCCCAACCGATGGGCAAGGGGGCCGCCCTCATCGCTCAAATACCCGCTTGTCAGGTACATGGTGTGAGCAGCAAAATCAAAGTCATCCCGGTTCAGGAAAGGGTCTACTGAAGGCAGGAATTTGAAATAAGCGTAGTTGGTGGTCACCCACTGCCGTTTGTCCACCAGGCTTTTGAGCAGATCGGACTGAAACCTCAGGGCTTCGGCCAGTTCCTCTGCATTGAAGCGCTGAAAGTCAAGCAGTGCATGAGGATTTGCGCCCTGTGGTGCCCGGTTTTTATTAGGAATTTGTACCTGCCCAAAGTGATTGTAGGATTGGCTCCAAAAGACAGCGCCCCAGGCGGCGTTTAAGCTGTCAATGCTACCGTACTTTTCCCGCAGCCAATCCTGAAAAGCCCGCTCGTGCCCTTCGGAATAATCATACAATACGCCATAGTGCGGCTCATTGTCCACCTGCCAGCCCCAAATGCGCTCGTCCTGCCCGTAACGTTCTGCTAACTTCCGCACAATACGCTCGGTGTAGTAGCGGTACGTTGGGTGGTTGTAGGATACGTGCAGGCGGCTCCCGTGGTGCTGCGTCAGCCCCTGATCGTTGACCGTCAGGATTTCCGGGTGTTTCTCGGTAAGCCAGGCAGGGGGCGTTGGCGTGGGGGTGCACATGATGACTTTTAGCCCGTGCTTGTCTGCAAACCCGACCGCCTTGTCCAGCCATTCAAAATCAAACTGGCCTTCCTCCGGTTCCATCATCGCCCAGGCGAATTCCCCGAAGTGGGTAAACTGAAAGCCCAGTTCCGCCATTTTGCCCAGATCGCGGTCCCATTGTGCTTCGGGCCAGTGCTCCGGGTAATAGTAGGCCCCCACGGGCATGGGATGCCCAAAATCATAGGGCTGTGCCGGTAGCAGGCTGTAGCCAAAAATCAAACACCATGCAAGGAATAACTTTTTCATGGACCTTAGTCGTTTTTCTCGTTCAGTAATTCGTAAACGGGCTGTCCGTCCCGGAAAAACACGCGGTAGCCTTCGGTGCCGTCTTCCACCTCCATCACACCGTCTTTGACGCGGAGGTAGGGGCTTTCATACACAGCGCCCCCTGCCCAGTTCTCAAAATCCAAAGGCGTGCCATCAATGCGCCCGTAGGCTTTCAGGCGGTCGGGGCGGTAGGTCATCTCGAGCTTCTCGCCCAGCGTGGATTGGTAAGTGAGGGTCTTGGTCTTTTTGAGCCCCTGAGTTTCCAAATCAGCAGTTTTCAGGCTCGCCAGCACGGCATTCAAATCCGGATGGCCGGCTCCTTCCAGCACCTCCAGAGCGTACCCGGACTGCTGCCCCGTGACAACCAGGACGATGTACTGTTCCAGTACGCTTCGCCAGGTTTTGTCTTTCACCTTGGCAATGGCTTCAGCAGAGGCGTCAATCATAAAATAATCAGTCCCTATGGGCCAGACCGCTACCCAGGTATTCGGGGCTTTCCAAATCAGCTGCCGGTCGGTTTCCTTCGCCAGCTCCACTTGTTTGGGGATGAGCAGCCAAGAGGCAGCGCTGTATTTCTTTTGCTCCCAAAAGGCTTCCAATTCATCTTCAGCGGGTGCGCTTACCGGTTGTAAGGGCTCTGTGGCGTACTTCCAGCGGTTGGCCAGCTCAAACTCACGGGCCTGTGCGCTGTCGGGCAGGTGCCAGGGGTTAATGCGTTGGTCAGAAATCTGGAAGTCCGGATGCTGTTTTTCATCCAATTCGGATGGAGCGGACAGGAGCAGGAGGGTGTTTTTGCTGTGCAGGGTCTGCGTGTACGGGCTGTGCCCGGAAGTCGTCAACCGCAACGGCTGACCACCGGTAAAGCCCAGCGGGCCGTCCTCCCCTTCCACAATGAGGGACCAAACCATCTGCTGATTGGGATTGTCGACGATGCTCATGTACACATTGCCCAACCCGAAGGTGTGCGACCGGTAAAAGGACTCCTGAAAGCCATTTTTACGGTCCATGTGGTAGAACGGGCGGGTCATGCGGGCCTCGTAGGGCAATACTACTTCTCCTCGTGCAATCTTCGAAATAATGGTATTGGGCCGGTAGCGCGTTGTGGCCTGATGCACCGTGGTCACCGCTTCCGACATATCACGGCTAACTTCATCAAAATAGCCCCAGAACAGCTTTTCCATTTTGTCGGGCTCGCCTTTCGGCAAATAGCCACGCTTCATCCCACCAGCGATATGCCCGTCTACCAGCTTCAGGGCAGTGGTGGCGAAGTAGTAGTCGAGGGTGAATTTCGCCAATGCCCGGTCCTCCGGTTTTTTGGCAAAATCGTAAAGGTTCATATACCCTTCGATGGAGTAAGGGTAGTAAATCTGGGAATCGTACTCTCCGTTACCGGTTTGCAGCATGCGTTCGGCGTATTCGGTGAGAAAAGCCCGCACCCTCGTCTCTGCTTCCGGCAGATCGTAGCCGGAAATTTTGGTCCCTTCGGGCATCCATTGGCTATACACCATGCAGGAAGTGCGCCACATGGTTTTGTGGTTTTCCGTCCCCCCATCGATGGTATTGCCGCCGAGCAGAGTCCCCTCCTCTCCTACCAAATCATGGGGATGGCTCATGGGTGCATACTCCCGGTTGCCATCGGAAGGGCGTCGTGTTTCCTCGTAGTCCGCTACAGCATCATGGAATCGGGCTTTCCAGTCCTCTCCCATTTCATCAGCCAGGTATGGATAGAACCGCGCCCAGTTGTTGCAGGCAAAATGGTACTGCTGCCGGAGATTGCCGGGAATGCTTAGAAATCCGCGGGCAAGTGCATCACCAGGATGGAGCAGCAGCTGCGCCGTAGCCGATTGTAATTCGTATTTCAGGGGGTCGCCCCCGAAGGCAGAAATTTCGCCCTCTTCATTGCGTGCCTTTGGGCCGAAGTAGCCGGTATCTCCCTGCTGATAGGCCCTGCCGGTATAAGGCGAGTAAATCGTTTCGCCCTTTACCGCCCAGGTTTTTACTGGCAGCCCGGTGTCCGGGCATTTGGAGTTGGCCAGGCTGCGTTGGGCAAAGCCTTCGGCAGCGATCCGGGGCAGCATCGGCGCCATGCGCATTTGCAGCCCGGGCTCATCCGGGTAGCTGTCGACCGACCATAGGGCGGACTGTGCAGGCAGTAGGCTGCCCACTGCAATTAGCAGGCAAAAGCTGAGTAGGATTGGTTTCGTCATAATTGTTTAAGGCGTCTTCTGAGCTTCTAAAAATCGTTCGATGAGATAGGCGTAGGGGTAATTTGGATTGTGACTCGCTTCGGTCAATTGATTCCGGACATCCGCCGGCAGTTTCCGGTCTTCCCAGAAAGACAGATAGCCCTTTAGCTGATTTCGGGTCATCAAATGATAATGGGGCAACAAGCGTAGTGCACTGCCTTCCCCGGCTTTTTCCAAACCGGTAATAAGCAGGGTCCTGGTGTTGACATCCAGTTGCCCATAGGAGCCGTACAGCTTTTCCTGCCAGCGTTCTTCTGCCCAGTATTGTGATGGCAACTGCTTGAGCATTTTTGTCCGGAACAGCGGGATACTGCCGGTAAACAATTGCAAAAGACGGGTGGAGTAGGTGGCGTAATCTGAATCCCTTAGCTGCTTCAAAGCATAAAACTGATAGTCCGCCCGGTCTGAATATAGAAAACGTTGCTGCATTGCTTCATCCCACAGATTCGGCAACGCTACTTTGATACTATCATCGGCGGTACCGTGCACCAACTGCCAGATGGTGTAACAGGAATACAGCGCTCCCTCCACCACCGCATCTTTGATGGCTTTTTTGGTTGCCCCACTGACCGCATCCACTTCCTCACCTTTATAAGTGACCTGCTTTTCCGGTTCGGCATTAGGGTCGAAAAGGTCAGATAGTTTTTTCCTGCGGAATACCGCATTTTTATTGAGCAGCAGTTCGTGCAGCTTCGCATAATCCGCTTCCTCAAACAGATCGTGATCGTATTTGGTGAGGGGGTCGCCCTCGTACAGCCCGTAGCCGATATAAGCGCCCAGCAGGTTCCAGTAAATCGCAATGCGAACGGGCTTGCAGATGCCATCAATACAGACCGGGGTTTGCACGTCTGCGTAGTACATGCGAGGGGCGCCATCGGCATCGCGGCATAGTTGAACGGGGTGTTCCAGTTCATGCTGTGGGTCAAATACGCTGAACGCCTCTTCCGTTGACCGGATGCCTTCGAAGGCTTGCGGCATGTTGGTATGCACGGCAACGGGCAGCGGGTCCGGAGTCAAAGACACACCCGACCATAACAGGCAATAAAGCAGAAAGAAAATCAAGGCCTTGTCCATTGCTGCGATTCGATTAAGTCCCATAATTCCTGCAGGTGATCGGTGTAGATCGCTCTGGGCTTCACTTCGTGCTTGATGCAAAGAGCAGCCGCGTGGCCTACTGCTGCGCCCATTTGCCCGGTGGTCCGCATAACACGGGGGCCGCCCAACCCAATATGGGAACAGCTAAAGCAACGCCCAGCCATAAACAGGTTGTCTATATTTCTGGAGTACAAACTCCGGTAGGGAATGTAGTACCGGTCGGTCCGGTAAAAAAGGGCTTCGGATAGAAAATCCGGCTTCTCTTCGTCCCTCAGGTTCCGCTGATAATGGACGTCTACGGCCCGGTCTTCCATTACCACGGAGTCTGGGAAGGGGGTATTATTGACCACATCCTGAAAAGTGAAAATATGATCGCCCAGCAACCGGCGGGATTCCCGTTTCCCCAGCAGATAGGACACCCAGGTCAGCTGATAGTGGCTGTTTTCCGGGAGTGCCTTGGCATTGGCAAAGGAACCGTAAATGGCTTTCAGCAGGTGATCGCGGATTTCTTCTCCATCTTCGATTTGGTGCAGGTCATTGCGGGAGAATTCCCAGTACCACTCCCCGGCTGTAGCTTTGTGTTCCCGGGCTACGGCAACAGCCCAGGGCTGTTGAGGAAAGTCGGTCGCCTCCTCTCCCTGATGGGTTTGCCAGAGTATGGAAGAGCCCATGACAAAATTGTCAGCTTCTTCCGGGCTCCACAGTTCGCCCCACTCGTCCCATTCTTCACCGTATTTGTGAACGCTTTCCCGGCCGTAGGAATACTCCGCCCCCGCCCAGTAGCCAATCCAGCCATCGCCCGTGGCATCGACAAATAAGGGGGCACGGAATCGCATACGCTCATTGGTTGCCGTATGCCGGGCGTCCACGTATTGAATGGTGCTGTCTTCGGATACGGCGTCATAGGCGCGCCAGTTGAGGAAGAGGTCGATATTTTTATAGGCTTTGACGTTTTTGTCCCGCTTCTCCTGATCCTTTTTGGCTTCCGCAGAGCCATTCGGGTAGTGCTCGGTATCCAGCAGGCGAAGTATGCGTTCGAATTTTCCGTAAATCCCGAGGGTGTGCACCCGGATTTCGCTGCTGGCATTCCCACCCAACACGGGGCGGTCGTGAATCAGGGCAACTTTTAAGCCTTGCTCGGCTGCGCCAATGGCAGCCGCACAACCCGCAATGCCGCCGCCGGTTACCACCAGGTCATAGGATTTCTCCCTTTCCGGAGCCAAAGGTTCCTGATGCATTTGGCGGCGCCATTCGGCTAGTTTTTTGCCGTAACCGGGCGGTGGCACCTCACCCCGACTCAGGAATATGGCATCGCAGCGCCCATTGAAGCCGGTCAGGTCGACCAGCTCAAGGTTGGCAGTCCCGGCTTGAAGTTTGGCTTTGCCAGCGTACGCCCAGCCCCAGCCGGGATTTCTCCCCAGTGTGTCAGGCAGAGCCTCTCCGTTTACTTTTAGTAGGAACTGACCGGGCGGTGCCCAATTGCCAGGCGCCCAGTCCTTGGTGCGCGCCCAAACGTGGTAGGCTCCGGGCTGCTCAATTTCCACTTCGGTGCGGGCCGGGTCCACCGGCTGCCCCATGCCGTGCGCCATCAGGTAGGGTGAACCCATTTGCTGCACGAACTGCGGGTCGACCACCCAGCCACCGGGGTACAGAAAGCTTTCGGCTTCCAGCAGAATGCCTTCCTGTGCGGTACTCTGAAACACGCTGCTACATAACAACAATGCAAATATCCAGTATTGGCAAACGTTTTTCATCACTCGGTTTTTAGCTTCGTAATCTTTTCAGCGTCTGCTCATCCACCTCCCGCAGCAGCCCCTGATCACTCGGGCCTACGTTGAGCAGCAGGTTGGCTTTCATCTTTTGGGCCACGCTCAGGTATTGCAGGATTTTCTCCTTTTCCAGGACGGATTTGTCCCAATCGTGCCAGAACCAGTTGCCGGAAGGGAATTTTTTGTCGCCTTTGGTGGACATCGTGGTTTCGATCTGAAGCGGCAGGTAGCGGTCCTTGCCCAACCAGTTCCAGACTTTCTGGTCATCCGCCACTTCGGTGTACTTCTCGCCGCTGCGGATATCGACCGGATGCAGGGGCACACCGGGATAAGCGGTGGTGGAATTATTCATGACCAGGCAATCCGGCTGCAGGCTTTTGATGAACTGATAGACATGGTCCATCTGCCAGCGGTAGGCGCCTTCCATGCGCCAGGCCTCAATGAATTTTTGATTGCGGGCGGCGTTGAAGGCTTCCTTTTCGGCCTCGCCTTCCAGTTCCTTATTTTTCTTTGACCAACCGGTCTGCTGTTTTTTCCAAAAGCCGTCAAACCACATTTCCACGATGGGCCCGTAGCCGGTCAGTAGTTCTTCCAACTGCCGCTTCATGAAGTCGATGTAGGCCCACTCGTCTGTATCGTGGCTTTTTTCATGCCGGTCCCAGAGAGAGTAGTAAAAGCCGACCTTCAGCCCGTGTTTTTCAGCGGAATTGACAACTTCTGCCACCAGGTCGCCTTTCCAGGGCGTCGCGCTGACGGAATACTTTGTTTGCTTCGTGGGCCAAAGACAAAAGCCATCGTGGTGCTTGGTGATGAGCACGACGTATTTCATGCCCGCTGCCTTAGCCGTGGCACACCACTGATCGGTATCCAGCTTGGTGGGATTGAACTTCACCGGGTCCAGGGTACCGTCGCTCCACTCCGTGTCGTAGTAGGTATTGATGCCGAAGTGGATGAATAGCCCGAAGCCCATGTCCATCCAGGCCTGCTGTGCGGCGGTGGGCTGTACTTCCGGATCGGCGGTTGAAAGGGGCAAAGTGCTGTTCGCTTGCCCAATACCCCACGCAGGAAGGGCCATTGCCCCCAGCCCGGAGGCGGCTATTTTTTCCAGGAATGATCTTCTTTCCATTGCTTCGTTTTGAAAGGTTAGGTGGTTACTGCAAAGCTTTTCTGAGCAGCAGCAACTTCACCGGCCCATCGTTTTGGCCAATCAGCAAGCCCGTTTTGCCCTGATATTGCAAAGGAGCCAGTGCTTTGACATCGCCGGGCAGGAAAATGCCGCTTTCGGATATAGACTGTGGCTCAAAATGCCCCTGCCCGTCCCCCAGCATCAGTAAACCGTTACCGGCATCGGCGCGGGCGGTCCGGTACTCAAAGCCGTACAGGTTGCCTGCTATGATTATGTCCATCGAACCATCCCCATTGTAATCGTCTATAGCCATATCCATTATCGGGCTCACCTGTGCGGGGCGGGGCAAAGGGCGAGCTTCGAACTGCCCGTTGCCTTTGTTTTCGAGGTAAAGGCTGGCAAAGGTTTGGGCTTCTGCCTTTTGGGCTTTCGCCAATGCCGGGGCGGTGAAGATGTCCTGCACCGTGGCCCGGGCGTAGTCGGTATAGGATGGATAGGCTTTTTTCACGCTGACCAGCTGATCCTGCATTACGCTCCGCCCGTAGAGGGGGTATTCTTTACCTTCGTAATAGTAGGTTGGAACCATGTCCAAGGTGCCATTCTCATCAAAATCGGCAGCGTAAATGGCAAAGGGGGCTTCAGGCGTGGCTTTGAAGCGGTGGTTGAGCCCGAGGTTGCCCAAGACATAGTCGGTATCGCCATCCCCATCAAAGTCGGCACCATCCAAACTAAAGTACCAGCCGCTGAGGTTTTCAAGCCCGGTTGCAGCTGTCACCTCTTTGAAAGCGCCATCGGATTGGCTAAAAAAACGGGGCGTCATCCAGGCTCCGACTACGATGAGATCAGGCTGCCCATCGCCGTTGAAGTCGGTCCACAGGGCATCGGTCACCATGCCGGTCAATCCTTCCGGAGCGAGTTGTGGGGTAACATCTGTAAAGCGCCCCTGACCATCGTTTTGCAGGAGGTAGCTCTGAGTGCCGGTTGGATAGGCACCGGGTGTTTGCCGTCCGCCGACAAATAAATCGACATCTCCGTCGCCATCGTAGTCCGCAGCGGCGACCGGCCCATTGCTGCTGCGCAGATCCGGTAGTGCATCTGAAGCGCGCGTGAATGCGCCCTTTCCGTCATTCAAATACAGCCGGTCCTGATAGTATTTGGAGCCGATCTCGTATTCATTGCCACCGGAGGTGACGTAAAGGTCCATATCCCCGTCCCCATCTGCGTCAAAAAAGGCAGCGCCACCGTCCTCGTGCAGGCGCTCGTCGAGCCAGGGGTTGCGTACCTGCTGGAAAGTACCATCTGGTTTTTGCAGATGGAGAGAAGCGGGCAGCCCCTTGGCACCGCCCAGGAAATAGTCGTGCAGCCCATCGCCATTGACATCAGCCACGGCGAGGTTGGGCCCAAGGGCGGACATTTTGTGGGGCAGGAGAAATTCCCGTTTGAAGTCGTTGAAATCGTTTTCGGTGTGTTTTTGGTTGAGGTCGGGTCCGGGTTCAAAAGCTGTAGCCGGTGGTGCGGGAGCTGGAGGTGCCGCTCCTGCTGATTTTTGATCGATTTGCAGGGTTTGATTGGGTTGTACATTTTCTAAAATGATGACTTTCCCATCGGCCCATTCCACCTCTACCCCTACCGGGGCATCAGCGGGCAACCCAAAGTGCAGGACCGGCTCTACGGAAGACTGATACCCACGGATGGGATACTGCTGCTGCAATTGCGTCGCCTCACTGGAAGTGACCCGGACTTTGGCGCCCCAGCCAAATTTATTCCTGCCCTGCCCCTGTAGTTCAATGCGCAGGAAAGGGCCTTCGGTCTTTTGGTTTTCGAAGACAAAGGCGGGGGCGTCGATGTTGTTGACTACCAAGTCCAGATCACCGTCTTGGTCAAGATCAGCATAAGCGGCCCCGGTAGAGAAGGAAGGTGTATTTGCGCCCCACTGCTCCCGGACATCTGTAAATTGCAAATCGCCCTCGTTTCGGTAGAAGAAGTTGCCCACTTTTTCGGAAGGCATGGTCTGCAGCATTTCCACGAAGCGGTCTTCCGGCAGTTGCCCGTTGGCACCGATGTACTTGGCGAAGCGCTTGTCGATGTTGTTGATGAAGTCGAGATTGAGGACATCCTTGCGCAGCCCGTTGGTGATGTAGAGATCGGTCAGGCCATCGTTATTAAAATCAGCGGCCAGTGGTGCCCAGCTCCAGTCGGTCTGCGCGATGCCCGCCAGCTGCGCCTGATTGCTGAAAGTGGCATTGCCGTTGTTGATATTCAGGCTGTTGAACATGTACTGGTAGTGGTAGCCCTTGTCCACGAAGTCCCAAAATTTCTCATAGCTCAGCCCGGCGAGGTTGGCGTGGCGGCGGTAGTGGTCCTCAGCAGTCATATCCACCACCATGATATCTAGCAGTTGGTCGTTATTCAAATCGGTGATCGTATTGCCCATGCCGAAGTAGGAAGTCTGACGGGCAGCAGTCTTTATGCTTTCCCGGAAAGTGCCGTCGCCCTGATTCCAGTACAGGTAATCGTGCTCAAAGAAGTCATTGGACACGTAAATATCGTCCCAGCCATCCTGATTCAGGTCACCGATGCCAACGCCTAGCCCATAACTGTATGCCCGCTCCAAAATACCGGCTTCTTTGGTGACATTGGTGAAGCGGTCGCCATCATTACGGTAGAGCTTATCTCCCGAGTACTGATCAGGCGCATTGGAAACCTTGCCCTGTGGGTCGCGCCCGTAAAAATTAATGCCGTGGTTAGCGAGGTACATATCGAGATCGCCGTCTTTATCATAGTCGAAAAAGTTGGCTTGTATAGAGTAGCCCGGGTCGTTTAGCCCAAACAGGGCAGCCCGCTCCTTGAAGGTACCGTCCCCCTTGTTGATGTAGAGTAGGTTCATGCGATTGGCCAGCTGCAGATTGCCTGAGCGGCAGAGGTAAATATCTAGGTGGCCGTCTCCATTGACATCCACCATGCTGATGCCGGTATTCCAGGTGGCTTTGGCAGGCAGGTCGAGCCCGGCGTTTTTGGCTTCGCGGAATTTCATCCCGCCCTGATTGAGGTATAGGCGGGGCGCTCCGGTATTGGAGGAAAAGCAGACATCCGGCAGCCCGTCCCCGTTCACATCACCAATGGCAACGCCACCCCCATTGTAGAAGTACTGATAACGCATAATATTGCGGTAGGCATCTTCCGGCAGGTTGTTAGCGAAGTCGATGCCGGTTTGGTCTGAGGTCAGGGAGACGAATTCGGTAGTGTCGTCGGTAGCAGCTTGCTCTCCGGCCTCTGAAGGCTCAGCGTTTTCACATCCGGTAAGCAAGAGTAGCGTAATGAGAAAGCCTCCGAAAGCGCGGAGGTTGGCGGTGGAGAACATAGGCAATGGTTTTTATTTGGTGGCTCAAAATACCAAGACCCCGGCTATCGGGCAAATAGTACTCTGCAAAGTATGAAAAGCCGGATAAGCAGAAAGCCCCCTCTGTCTAAGGGTAACGTGCGACTTCTCCGAAGTCGGCTTCCTGTGATTTTGCCAAGGTTATAAGGGTGGGACTTCTCCGAAGTCTTGCAGTGCTTAATGGCTTGGCTCCAATCTTCATTTCTTACTTGACAGACCACTAAAGTAGCAGGGCTTTCATGAAGATGGGCTGACAGCAAAGCCATCAGCCCATCAAACATTTATCAACTAAACTCAAAACAATGAAGAAACTATCTTAGAATCCGTCGTTGAGTTCTACCTCAAAGTCAGGAATTTCCGAATACAGCGGGCTATCCCATGGAATAGCGCTGCCACCACGGTCACCGGCAGGAATATCCACCCGGGCCCCCTGCAGGTACCAGAAGCGGTCACCTTCGAAGGCCATTTCCTTCCAGCGCTCGTTGTGGATCGCATTGATCAGGTCGGCGTCGGAGCCGCTGTAGTCATCAAGACCGGCGCGGTTGCGAACCAAATTCAGGTCATCACGCGCCCCACCGTTATCGCCTGCATCCGCACGTAGGAATGCACGGAGCAATACGATATCTGCGAGGCGAAGGATAGGCAGGTTAGTCTCACGGTCACCAGCCCGAAAGTATCTGTTGTTCCACACATAATCTCTGGTATTGGCAAAAGCGGAATCTGCTTCCGGTGACAGCCTTAGAAACAATTGGGCGTACCGCAGGTCTTCTGTAGCCTCTGGCGTTTCGTTGCCTTCCGCATCCTGCCAACCCGCTGTCTCCAGGAAGGCATCACTAGCGACCATGAACCGATTGGTATTGTTGAAAGGAATTCTGGCTCGCTGCTCGGTGGCATTATACCACTCAAAACGACGAGGGTGCTTCCAGGAATTCAGTCCGTCACCAGCCCATAGAGCATAGTACCAGATCACTTCTTTACCACGAGTCGCTCCGGTCTTGTTAAAGGCCTCAATGGGGTCTTCGGAAAGGTCATAATCTCCACCATTCTCCTCAATGACGAAGTTAGCTTCAGCCAATGCTTCATCGTACATGCCCATTTGGAAGTATACCTTAGCCAACAAGGCAGCAGCACCAAACTTGTTCACACGGCCATCCGCATAGGCTTCCGGGTGGATAGTGGCATCATAGCGCTCCGGCAGCAGCCTTTTGGCCTCTACCAGATCCGCTACGATGAAATCATAGATATCGTTGGCAGAAGCAATAGTAGAGGTTTTAGCTTCATCGAAGTTGGTGGCCTGATTGGTGCGGAATGGTAGACGAGGGGTATCATCCGGGTACGCTGGCGCATAAATTCTGGCCAGGTAGTAATAGGCAAACGCCCGCACGAAGCGCAGCTCACCTTCTATCCGGTGAGTAGCATCTGGCCCTTCCTCTGGAAAAGGCACCCCGTCATTAGCCGCAATAAAATCCAATGCACCGTTGGCATGACCTATTGCGAAGTAAGCATTACGGAAGATGGCATTATCAAAAACAGCAATGCTCTTTCCCGCTACATCACGATTGTACATATCTTCCACATCGTTTTGTATGGGATATCCTTCCTCTATACTAGGCAGCGCCATGCCATCGGCATAGGCCTCCCCTGCCATCCTTCCGTGGACAAACATGGTCCGGTTGCCGCCATTGCCAGACAGACAATAATACGCACCGATGGGTGCCTTCTCCAATTCTTCCAGCGATTGCCAGGGGGCTTCAGGCGGATTGGTTAACTCAAAGAATTCTTCGTTGTCGCAGCTGACCAGCCCGAGGACCAGCAGCCCTATAAACCAGGTTTTTATTTTAAAGCTCTTCATGGCTTGTTTTTTAAATTCAGAAAATGAGCGGATGGGGAGACCCCCCCCCCATCCAAATATTTTAGAAAGTAACGTTCAGACTGAAGTTATAGGACTTAATCTGAGGCAGCTGTACGCCTACCCAGCCTTGTCCAAGGTTACGGTCTGCGCTGCCACCGAGATTCACTACTTCAGGATCATAGCCTTCATATCCGGTAATGGTAAACAGGTTGTTGCCGGTAAAGCCCAGACGAATATTCTGCATACGAAGAGACTGAGCTACGTTCTGTGGCAGGTTATAGAAAATGGACAAGGCACGCATGCGGATAAAGTCACCGCTTTGCAGGTATTTATCATGCGCCTGACCAGAACGCTGTGGGTCAAAGCGTACGTTTTCTTCTATTGTTCCGTCTTCGTTAATCACATCATAGCGCTGATTCCAGTTTAGCGCAGGGAACTCAGCATCATCCCCCGGCTGCTGCCAGTAGTTACCTACAATCTCTTCACGGATAGGCTTGTCATCGTTTACGTAAACGGAGTTTTCCCGGGCCACATCGTAAATATAGTTGCCTCCGGAGAAGCTGATCAGGGCATTGAGGCTAAAGTTCTTGTAGGTAAAGCTGTTGTTGAAACCACCAAAGAAGGTCGGGAGACTACCTTTGTCAGTCAAATCAAACAAATGGGTTTGCAGGTTTGCACGGGTAGCGGGAATCAGGTTGCCCGTAGGCACCCGCTCTCCGGTGGCTTCAAATTGCTCCAGGTCCATTTCCTCAATCAGCTCATAGCCGCCTTCCGGGTGAATGCCTGCAAAGCGGGCCAAACGGAAAAATCCAACCTGATCACCTTCCCGGGTAACCAATGCGCTGTTGTTTACATTGTATATCTGAGCATCCTCCCCAGCCAGGCGTGTTACCTGATTTTCGTTCGTGGCGAAATTGATGCCCATTCTCCATTGAAAATCTCCCCGGTCTATATTCACGGTATTCAGCTCCACTTCCCAACCGCGGTTCTGCATATCACCGATGTTGTCCCAAATGGTAGGGCCACCGCTGAAAATACCGGATGAAGCCGGAATGGGTACCTGGAACAGCATATCACGCACATCCTGCACGTAGTAGCTCACCGTACCGCTTATCCGGCCTTCGAAGAGTTCAAAGTCAGCACCTACATCGTAAGCATCCGTGGTTTCCCAGGTTACGGCTGTGTTACCAATGCTGCTTAAGAGATCCCCTGCACCCGTATCTCCATAACGGCCCCATGCGGCATAAGTGGTGGCTGTTGCCAGCTGGTCAATTGCCGAGTTACCGGTCTGGCCAAAGCTACCCCGGAACTTCAGGAAGTTGATGACTTCATTGTTGACCAGGAAGGGCTCATCAGAAACTACCCAGCCCGCAGAAAGAGCCAGGAAGTTACCCCAGCGGAGATCTTCGGTGAAGATGGAAGAGCCGTCATAGCGGTAGCTGGCGCCAACCATATACCGGTCCATGAACTTATAGTTCAGGCGGCCAAAATAGCCGCGGAAGTACTGTTCGCCACCGAAGCCATTAGACATCCGCAACACTCGCCCGGGCTGATTCAGTTCCTGCTGTGTGCCAAACAGCTGATCCGCTTCAACATTGCGGCGGCGCAATCCTTCTTCAGTAGATTCTGTGCCCGCGGTAAGGCTGATGGCATGCACGCCACCAAAATCACGGTCATAATTCAAGTAAGCGTTGTAATTATAACGCTGGAAAGTCTGAGAATTGTCAAATCCATACTTGCTATCCTCGCGCAGGACGGTATTAGCCCATTCAATATTGCTGGAGTGCAGGAAGTCCGCCGCTAGTTCAGAACGGATGGACAAACCTTCAACAAATGGAATATTGTATTGCAGGTTGATGCCACCTATAGCCCGGTAAGTGTCTACATCGTTAATGTAATTTGCCCGGTTCAGGTTAGCACGTACATTGCGCCCGGAAAGCGGATCGAACAAAATGGGATCCCCATTTCGGTCTGTCACTGTTGGATGAAACAAAGGAATGATCGGAAGGATTCCGGTGTTGGCAAAGTTATAGCCCCCATTTCCAATATTAGAGTTACCTCCCGGGGCTCCACCATTTGGCGCACGTTCCCGGTTAACGTAGCTCAGCTGAATCCGTGTCCCAATGCTCAGGTTTTTCAGAGGTGTGAAGTCAAAGTTAGAGCGCAGAGACATGCGTTCCTGCAAATCACCAACCAGAATACTCTCGTCCCGGCGATAATTACCAGAGATATAGTAATTTAGGTTCTCAGTCGCCCGCGAGGAAGACAGATTAATGTCCATGACAGATCCCTGACGGAGCACCTCATCGAAGTAGTTGATGTCCGCCACTTGATCGCGGGAAAGTGCTGCATTAGGGTCACGACCGGAATTAAGGTCAAGGTTTGGATCATACTCGGGCAAGCCCGCATTCAAGCGGGACTCATCGGCAAGGGCAAGCCAGGTTGGGCCATCCACGAAGCCGATTTCATTAGGTCCGCGAACCACATCGGTCACACCATAATTGACATTAAAGTCAAGAGTTCCTTTCCCTCCTTTACCGGACTTTGTAGTCACGATGATCACGCCATTCGCCCCACGAGAACCGTAGACGGCTGTCGCAGCCGCATCTTTAAGGACTTCCACAGACTCAATGTCATTAGGGTTGATCGTAGCCAAAGGGTTAAATGGTGTTGCACCACCAGCATTACGGGAGAAACCAGTGAGTTCTCCGCCACCCTGACCGCTCAGGATCATACCATCGATAATCCAAAGTGGCTCTGTACCGGAGAACAGGGAATTGGTACCCCGAACAAGTACCCGGGTCGGTGCACCTGGCACACCCGAAGCACCCGTGACCTGCACACCGGCTGCAAGGCCTTGCAGAGACTGGTCAATAGATGTAGCATTAAAAGAGGACAGCTCTTTGCTGTCAATAGAGGATACCGCACCAAGCATGTCCCGCTTGACCTGCGTACCATAACCCACCACAACAACCTCATCCAGTACGGAAGCGCTTGTCTTGAGGGTGACAGAAACATTTGTTTGCCCGTTCAGGGGCATTTCTGTTTTCTGGTAGCCAATGTAAGTGAATACTAAGGTGGCATTATCGTCGGCAACGGTAAGCTGGAAGGCGCCATCCACATCTGTTATGGTACCATTGGTCGGATTGCCTTTTTCAAGGACGTTAACACCGATAAGAGGCTCCCCCTCACTATCGACGACGACACCCTGGACTTTGACATCGTCCTCCGGGACAAAGTCAGCTAATATTTCATTTCCAGGGCTGTGAGCGGGATAAGCATCCCCCCTGGCTTGTACTGCACCTGCACTGAAGACTAGCATCAGGCAGAGCAATGGGAGTGTAAAGCTTTTCATAAGCTAGACGGTTAGGTTAATGAATTAAGTTTCAACACATGATATGATTGCGGTCAGCTTGACCGAATCCTTTCCAAAATTGTAGCTAATGTTTTTTGCGAAGGTGACTGTGCCTTGAAATGTCGCTGCATGCTCAGGATAGTGGTTCTGGCATCCTCAACAACATTTGCAATATCTCCGAATTGACGGAGATGGGTTTGGTGATAGGCTTCGACTGAAGAACGGCCTTCCAAAACAGCCCTGACGAACTGATCATCGTTCAGCAACTGTTCAGCAGTCAGCGGTGTGGAATGCTTTTTGGTCATGTTACCTTTCGTTCTGATAGAACCGGATAATTTGTAATAACTTGACCAAAGGTTCTTAAAGGCAAAGCAACTGTAATCAAAATAAAGTTGCTTTTTCCCGGCAAAAAGTGGAATTATCAGGGAAAAAACCCTTTTTAGATTGCCATGACTACACTTTTATACTGCACTTTAGGGTCAGCAAACAAGTCCGCCCTCAGGCGCTTCATTCCACGGGAAGCATAGTTGCGGGCTACCTGATAGGAGATTTTCATGATATCGGAAATCTCGTAGTAATCGAAGCCTTCGAAGAAGCGGAGGCAAAGCACCTCTTTTTGGCGCGGAGGCAGATCATCAATAGCCCGGCGTACATGCGCCTGCAGCGGTTGCCCCTCGTAACCCATCGAGGGCGTCGGCACCTCTTCGCTCAGCGGCTGCATAGACTGATACCGCTTTTGGTGTTCCTCGTGGTTGCGGTCCGTGCTCAGGCTTTTCCGGATATGATTGCGCAGGGCAACAAACAGATAACTCCGGATATTTTTGACCTCGATCAGGTCTTTGTCTCTCTGGTACAATTTGCAGAAGATTTCCTGAATGGCATCTTCCACCAATGCTTTATCTATGGTGAGATTGGAACCATAGATGTACAAACGATCGGCAAAAGCCATATATAAATTCTCGAAGGCCTGATCATTGCCATTCAAATAGGCTTGCCAGTTTTTTTGATGGACGTTGGACGGGTTCTGGTTTTCCATAATTCGGTATTGGTCTTGAACTATCGAATTTGGTTTTACACTATCGGCTATGAACCGAACGATGATGTAAATCTAGCAATCGGTTTTTACTTATGCAAGCGCTTGTACAACTTTTTATTTGCTTAAATCTTTACGAACAATTTTAATTTTGGTTTGTAGCTTTGATCGTCTTATAAAATAGGATACAAACCGCTTTGGCTGTTTTTTTCAGGAGCCCTGGCGCAAGCGCTTGATAAATTATCAATGAAATTGCCCTATTTTTGTAAAATCAACGTCTACAGATCAAAAAGACAAGTATTTTAAAATCGAAGCCTCGCCGGAATTATGAATGGGCATCCCTGATTTTGGTGAAATGGAGCGATGGCACCTACTTACAGCTCTGTGAATACCGGCTTCATGCTCAAATCATCAGCCCAATGGAAAAGAAAAACAGGGTAAACATTTATGATGTCGCAGAGGAGGCAGGCTTTTCGATCTCCACAGTATCCCGCGCTCTGAACGACGATGCCCGTATTAGCGCCAAAACAAAGGCGAAGGTAAAAGCAGCAGCAACCCTGCTTGGCTTTCAGAAAAATGCTATTGCAACCAGCTTGTCAACCAATCAGTCCAAAGTAATCGGTGTCCTGGTCTCAGAGCTCAACCGGGGTTTTCTGTCTTCTTTGGTGCACAACCTTGAAGAAACGGCTTTTGCCATGGGGTACTCTGTGATCATTTGCCAGACCAACAACTCCTATGAGCGGGAGAAAACCTATATAGATACGCTCATCGCAAGCCGGGTGGCCGGTATCATCGCCACGCTTTCCCTGGAAACGGAGTCTTATGAGCACTTCGAAAAGGTTAAAGAGCAGGGCATTAAGCTTGTGCTCGTGGACCGGGTATCCCCAAAGATCAAGTCCACTACAAAAATTGTGATAGATGACTACCAAACGGCTTACGAAGGCACACAGCATATCATTCAACAGGGCTACGACAAGATTGCGTATGTTTCAGGGCCGACCAAACAGCTGCTTTATGCCGATCGCCTGCGGGGGTTTGGACAAGCCTTAAAAGCGGCGGGCCTTACTCTGAATCCCGATTGGATAGAATATTCTGATGACCTTTCGTATGAAGAAGGTACCCGCATCGCCAAAAAAATCCTAAGCCAAAAGAAGAAGCCAAATGCGATATTCACAGCCAATAACCTTGCTGCGATCAGTACGATTGCCTATGCCCGCCAGATCGGCATCAGGGTGCCCGAAGACCTTGGCGTGATCGGGTTCTCGGAGGAGCCTTTTTCTGCCTTCATGCAGCCCTCCGTCACATCTATACGGCAGCCCAGCATGGAAATGGGAAAATTGGCAGTGCAAAAATTAGTGGAGGAAATCAATGCAGCCCAGGATGAAAACTACGTCCATCAGCAAATAATACTGGATACCGAACTCATCGTCCGGGAATCTACTAACCGCAACAGGAAATAGATCGGCAGCCTCCGCAAGGTACGGGAAAAACTGCCCTGCCTGACAGAAGGCACTTTATTTGGCGAATAAAAACCGTTTAACAGAGCTGAGCCTGTCATCACTGATCTCCGGTCCTTGCAAAAGCTATTGCAAGCGCTTGCGCCTTCATTAAATAAAATCAATTATTTTTACGGCCCATACTTACAGAAACAAGTTTCACGAATCATTGAATTAATGAGAACCTGGCATTCCGGGATTTTAACGATCGGGCACACGTTCTAACAAACGGCAAAATGAAGAAAAAAAACAGAATAAACATCTACGATGTGGCAGAGGCCGTCGGTGTTTCCATATCTACCGTTTCCCGAGCGCTCAATGATGATCCCAGGATCAGCCCCAAGACCAAAGCCAAAGTAAGGGCAGCAGCTATGAAGCTTGGTTTCCAAAAAAATGCATTGGCTACCAGCCTCTCCACAAATCAGACCAAAGTCATCGGCGTAATTGTACCACAGCTCAACCGGGAATTCCTCTCGTCACTGGTGCACAATATTGAGGAGACCGCATTCGAGAAGGGCTACTCCGTCATCGTTTGCCAAACCAACAACTCCTACGAACGGGAGAAAACTTATATGGATACCCTTATCGCCAGCCGGGTGGCCGGCATAGTGGCTACCTTATCCCTGGAAACGGAATCCTTCGAGCATTTTAGAAAAGCTAAAGAGCAAGGTGTCAAATTGGTCTTGGTTGACCGGGTAACTAACGCCTTAAAAGGTACTACCAAAATTGTAATTGACGACTATCGGGGGGCGTTCGAAGGTACACAGCACCTCATCGACCAGGGGTATACCAAAATTGCCTATGTATCAGGGCCGACTAAACAACTTATGTATGCTGACCGGTTAAGGGGCTTCCAACAGGCCATGACAGAGGCTGGCCTGCCTGTAAAGCAGGAATGGATTAAATACAGCTCCAATCTTTCCTTTGAAGAGGGTACCCGGATCGCAGATGAACTCCTGATGCCCGAAGAACGCCCCAATGCCATCTTTACCGCCAACAACCTGACCGCTATCAGCACCATTGCCTACGCTGAAAAACTGGGCATAAAAGTGCCTGAACAATTAGGCGTGATTGGTTTTTCCGAGGAGCCTTTCTCGGCATTCATGAAACCTTCCGTTACCTCTATCCGGCAGCCGAGTAAAGCGATGGGGCAACTGGCGGTGCAAAAACTGATTGAAGAAATCAATTCCGATCAGAACGGCAGCTATATCCACCAAAAAGTGGTGCTTGACACGGAATTGATCTGCCGGGAGTCCACCCAACTCAGAAAGTCCGGCTAAATTTACTGGTTACGGAGCATGGCTCAATGTCTCCTTTGCGAAAAGGAATATTTGCCAATGCTCAAATTCAATTCACTCCTACTAAGCCTGCTCTTTGCCGGGCTCCCCTTATTGCTGCCTGGTCAGGAAACTGATGATCAGGCCATTCCTGCAGATAAAATCTACTACGGCGCTTCCTACTACCCGGAAACATGGCCCCGTGAAAGCGTATCAGAGGACATCCGCCACATGAAGGAACTTTCCATGAACGTGGTCCGTATGGCTGAATTCTCCTGGTCCAAAATGGAGCCCAGGGAAGGGGAATATGACTTCGAATGGCTGCGCAGCATCATGGACGAACTGCATGAGCATGGCATCTCCGTCATCCTCGGCACTCCTACCGCTACCCCACCCGCCTGGCTGTGGGAAAAGCACCCGGAGATCGGGCAGCTCGACGAAGATGGCCGCCGGAAGTACCATGGTGCCCGCAAAAGCTACGACTATAACAATCAGGTGTACCAGCACTACGTCGTCCGTATCGTTTCCGAAATGGCCAAAGCGCTTGGCAGCCACCCGGCGCTCATCGGGTGGCAAACCGACAACGAACTAAGTATGAAGCCTGACTACAGTCAGTCTACAAAAGTGCTATTCCAAAACTGGCTGCGCGAAAAGTACGGCACCATCGAAAACCTCAACCAAATCTGGGCCACCGACCTGTGGAGCCAGACTTATCAGCGGTTTGATCAAATCCCCCTGCCCCGTAGCTGGACCTGGCACCATCCCAGCCTGCAACTGGAATGGAAGCGCTTCCAAAGCGAGTCCGTCGTCAACTTTCAGGCTATACAACTGGCAGCGATCCGTCAGTACTCTGACCGGCCTGTTACGCATGACTCCATGCCCGGGCAGGCTACCAACTACGAAGACCTGTTTGAAGACCTGGACTTTATGGCGGTCAACAATTACCATAGTTTCGAGGCATACGACCGGGTACTGAGCAACTACGACCGTATGCGGGGCTTTAAAAAAGGGATGCACTGGCTCTTTGAAACCGCCCCAAATAACTCTGGTGGTGGCGCCAAAGGGAACACCTGGTTCCTCCACCAGCCCGATGGCAGTATGCATGCTGCCCTGTGGATGAACTATGCCCTTGGCGGACAGGGCGCTATCTTCTGGCTTTGGCGGCAGCACCGGGCCGGACAGGAAATGCCGCATGGCTCCATCCTCAATGCCTGGGGCAAGCCGGTTGCCAACTACGACGACTTGAAGCAACTGGGCGCTGACCTGCAAAAAAGCAGCGACTTCCTGCTCCATGCCCCCGTCACCCCGGCAGAAATCGGCATTTTCTATGACCATGAAGCGGATATGGGCCTGCGTATAGAGCAGTACGCCAATGACATCCGCTATTATACTGACTGGACCTACCGTTTTTACCTCGCCCTGCAGGATCAACACTTACACCGGGACGTACTTATGCCCGGCGCCGACCTAGACGGTTATAAATTACTCTACCTTCCGCTGCTGCCTATGATTTCCGATGACCTCCGCGCACGCCTCAAAACATGGGTGGAAAATGGCGGTACGCTTATCCTCGGGCCCATGACTGGCTACCGGACGGAATACTGGACTTCCTTCACCGATCATGCCATGGGCGAGATTGCAGAATGGTCTGGCATTGAAGTCGATAGCCGCATACCGGTGGGCACCAAGTTACGCCCCGCAGAGATCCCCCTGAAAATGGCCTACAACGGCCCTTTGGACTTACCGGAAGGGCAAGCCGGGCTTTGGTCTGAAGCCTTATCCTCTGAGGATGGCCGGGTCATTGCCACCTACCTTAACGGTATGCATGCCAAAGAAGCCGCTATCATCGAGAATACGGTGGGCAAAGGCAAGGTCGTTCTGCTGGGCACCGATCCCGGCCGTGAGCATTTAGGGCAATTGCTGCGCCACTACGCTAAGGAACAAGGCATTGAGCCTCTGGCCTCAGGAGATGCTGGCCCGCTCGTTGTGCACAGAAAAGGCAGTAAGCAGGAAGGTTTTATTCTCGATAATATCACTGCCGAGCCTAAAACCATCGAACTGCCCAAAGGAAAGTACACCGATATCCTGACCGGCAAGTCCTACAGCACCGAACAGGAACTGGCGCCCTATGAGGTCAGAGTCTTGCAAAGAAAATAACACCCATGCCACTGAACCGCCGATCTTTTGTCAGACGATTATCCCGTATCGGGCTGGGGGCTGCCACACTGGGAGCCCCTCTGCCTGCTATGGCATCCAGCCATCGTCAGGAATACGGGCCAGCCTTTTTCCAACACCCTTCCAAAAGCGCGCTGGAACGGGCACGGGCAAATATCGACAAAATCCGCAAACGGCCGGTCACGCTGACCTTCCTCGACCGCTGGGGGCAGCCCCTGACCAACCGGAAGATGGACATTGCACAGTTACAGCATCAGTTCCTGTTTGGGGACAACAACTGGGCGATGAGCAATATGTTCCGGGCAGGACAAAGCCAGGAAACCCGCCTGGAATACTACCGGAAACGCTTTAAAGACGTCTTCAACAGCCTGAACACCACCGTCTACTGGACGGAGCGCCCCCGGACCTATGGCACCAAAACGATGGACTTTCAGGGCGACCTGAAACTGGAAAGCTTTGAGGAATCCATTAACTGGGCGAACGCCAACGGGCTGACGGCCAAAGGGCACCCCTTGTTTTGGTCTATCCCGAAAGCCGTGCCGGAATGGGCAAAGAAGTATGACCCGGAGACTTTTATGAAGTTCGTGGAGGTGCGGGTGCGCAATCTGACCGCCCGCTACGATGGTAAGGTGAAACTGTGGGATGCTGTTAATGAAGCTCTTTGGGAACCTGCCCCGAAGAACCTGCCCAACCGGACCTGGCCCTATACCGAAAGTATGGACAACCTGGTAGATTACATTTCCAAAGTGATCCGCTGGGGCCGGGAAGAATCGCCCGGAGCGAAGTTCGTTATCAATGACTATGGCATAGGAGTGGTCAACAAACCCGGTCTAGTGGATCAGAATGGAGAGGGCGTTACTACTCAGCGCCAACGCAAACGCTATCTCGAACTCGTGGAACGGCTGCAGAATGCCGGCTACCCGCCCAACACGCTGGGGCTGCAAAGCCATACCGGCTGGCTGAACCCATCGGAGCAGACCGAGCTGTACGATCAAATGGCGGCTGCCGGGCTGCCCCTTAGCATAACAGAGTTTTGGGCCCACACCAAAAGCCTGATGCCCGGCGGACAGGAAGAAAAAATCCTGTCTTCTGAGGAGTGGCGGTCGCTGGGCGAAACAAAAATGCAGGAAAATCTAACGGAAGAAGAAGCGGAATCCCTACGCGATCAGTACGTCATGGACTACCTGACGGTAGCATTCGGGCACCCCGCAGTCGAGTCTTTTTACTTTTGGGGATTTATGGGCATGGCTGTCAGTTTTCAGCCTGGTTCGGGTTCCGGGCATACCCTGAAGCCGCTTTATGAAAAAGTCCGTCAACGCATACACGAGGACTGGACAACCCGGACCACAGCAACTACCGACGAAAAAGGGCAGGTCACTTTCCGGGGCTTCTGCGGAAGTTACCTTGCTCAGTTGGAATCTCAACCCGCCCAAACGAAAATCGGGCACCCTTTTGCAGTGGATGAAGCTGCGCCGGATACCCGATTGGTCTTTAAAACAGTCCTTTAAAACCCTTACTGGCTAAGCCTCGTTCGCGGGCCGCCCGATGGTCGCCAAAATGCCGCCATCTACGTAAATCACCTGTCCGTTGATAAAATCACTGGCCGGGGCTGCGAGAAAAACGGCAGTACCGGCCAGGTCTTCCGGATCACCCCAGCGGCCCGCAGGCGTACGCTGTATAATAAAATCATTGAACGGATGCCCGTCTACCCGGATGGGTGCCGTTTGGCTGGTCGCAAAGTAGCCCGGCCCGATACCATTAACCTGAATGTTGTGCTTTGCCCATTCGGTGGCCATATTTTGCGTGAGCATTTTCAGGCCGCCTTTGGCTGCCGCGTAGGCCCCCACGGTGTTTCTTCCCAGCTCGCTCATCATGGAGCAGATGTTGATGATCTTGCCCGAACCGCGCTCCATCATGCCTTTCACGACGTGCTTGGACATGATAAACACGCCTGTCAGATCGGTACGAATGACCTGATCCCATTCCTCCACGCTCATCTCAACGAGCGGAATGCGCTTGATAATCCCCGCATTATTGACGAGAATATCGATAGGCCCCACCTCTGATTCGATGCGGGCAACACTGTCAATTACTGCTGTCTCCTGCGTCACATCAAACAGATACCCGTGCGCAGTGATGCCCTCCGCCCGGTAGGCTTCCAGGGCTTTGTCAATCTTTTCCTGAGAAGAATGCCCGTTGATCACCAATGTAGCCCCCGCTTTACCCAGCCCCATAGCCATCGCCATGCCGAGCCCGTGGGTGCCACCTGTAATCAGAGCAACCTTTCCTGTCAAATCAAATAATTGGTTCATGTATCTTTATTTCAAATCTGTAATTGCGCATTTGTCCATGTCGCCGTAGTCGAGGTTTTCACCGGCCATACCCCAGATAAAAGTGTAGTTGGTGGTTCCTGAACCGGCATGGATAGACCAGGGCGGGGAGATGGCAGCTTCTTCATTCTTCAGCCAAAGGTGACGGGTTTCTGTAGGCTCGCCGAGGAAATGACAGGCGGCCTGATCTTCCGGAAGTTCAAAGTAGAGGTACACTTCCATGCGGCGGTCGTGTGTGTGGGCCGGCATGGTATTCCAGACACTGCCGGTTTTCAGCTGCGTCATACCCATTTGCAATTGGCATACTTCCACCACGCTATTGACGATCAGCTTGCGAATGACCCGGTGGTTAGCGGTCTCCAGAGCGCCCAGCTCCACTACCTCAGCATCGGCTTCTGTGATTTTTTTTGTGGGGTAAGCATGATGTGCCGGAGTGGAATTCAGGTAAAAATGCGCAGGTTTTGCAGCATCACTGCTTTTGAAAACCACTTCTTTGTTGCCACGCCCCACATAAAGCGCCTCCCGGTACCCCAGCTCATAATCCGTGCCATCCACCGAGACCGTGCCGGTGCCGCCAATATTGATGATGCCCAATTCCCGGCGCTCCAAAAAATATTCGGCTTTGAGCGGATCAATGGTTTCAAGCTTGAGCGGCTTGTCTGTTGGGACTGCTCCGCCGGCAATAAACCGGTCGTAATGCAGGTAATTAAGTTGTATAGTACCATCCTCCATGATTGGGGTAAGCAAAAAGTCCTCCCTGAGCCTTTGGGTATCGTATGCCTTGAAATCTCTGGGGTTGGTCGCATAGTAGGATCTAAAATGAGTACTCATGGTCTTATTTGTGGTTTAAATGTTTTGTCTATGGTAATGCCCGGCCAGTCATCCGTCCGAAAGGGAAGAGCAGGAAGGCCTTCCTGATTATATAAATTTGCATGGTGCGGATTATCGGCCCATGCGTATCTTACGGCTACGGGTTCTTCAACATCCGGGCAGTGCACAATGACCTTGTCGCCGGCAATCCTGGCCTGTGCCCAATGAAACACCTTGTCAGCTCCTGCAATGGAGAACCCTTTAAGAATACCCTCCTTATCCATTACTGTTAATCCGGAACCGATGCCGGAGAAGGAAAGGATAACCTCCTGCCCCCCGAATACAGCAGAGTCAAAAACGGGCCCGCTGTGCACCACCTCCCTGCCATAGGCCACCTTTAAAGCCGACAGGGCCAGCCGGTGCCCGACCTCTTGTTTATTTCGTGGATGGATATCATCCGCTTCGCCTATATCGATTGCCGTGGCCATTCCTGTGTTTGGCAACTTTAAGGCTAAACTTTGAGCCTCCCTTAGTTCCGCCCACTCACTGTCTCCGGGCTTGTCTTTTGGTGCCCGGAAATTCGCCAGCTGTACCCAGAAGAAAGGGAATTCCTGACCCCATTGTTTGCGCCAGTCGGTGATCATATTGGGGAACAACTTCCGGTATTCATGAGCCCGGCTGGCATTCGATTCGCCCTGATACCAAATCGCCCCTTTTATCGGCAGCCTGGTGAAGGGGTGGATCATGGCATTGTATAGCAACGAAGGATAGCTGTTTGGCTTTATTGGATCAGCTTCCATTGGAGGCTCAGGAATGGTCGTATCCCATTTTTCCGCAGCCTTGTATTTCCAGTCAACAGTCAGGCTTAAATCAGTGTCTAAAATCTCGTACCGGCTTTGGGAAAGGCCAAACTTGTCTTTACGTTCTTCTATCAACCCCCTGTGCCCGCTCTTATGCAAAATCTTTACCGCAACCGTATTCGTCCCTAACTCATTAAACAAACTGGCCGATACAGGGTAAGACCTCCAGGTATTCACATCACTGGTACGTCCTATGGACTGCCCGTTGATCCAGACTTCATCGAAGTCATCAATGTAGCCCAGCCGCAAAAACAAGTCTTTTCCTCTTAATGTTTCCGGCATGGTGAAGGTCTTTCGGAACCAAATCACCCCGTCAAAATCCCCTAATCCAACGGATTGCAAATCCTTTGGAAGATCAATCTCATCCCATTCCTCATCATCCAGGCTCGCGGATGGCCAGCGATTGTCTTCTCCCTGATCGTATTTTTCAAAATACGCCTCCTCCCACTGCCTGAGCGCTTCATTTTGTTCTTCCTCGAGTTCTTCTATGGTCTTCGGCTGGTTTTCCATGTATTCCACCTTGCGGTAAATATCCGGAAAGCCTTTCAGGCCCGGCCCGCTGGTCCAGGTTTCCACATTTGTGCCTCCCCAGTTGGTGCTGATCAGCCCAATGGGAACGCCTTCTTCGTAATGCAACTCCCGCCCAAAGTAGAATGCGACTGCCGAGAAGGTAGCGACATTTTCCCCTACCGCTTTTTTCCAGCTGGTCTTTTCCTTGAAAAACTCCAGCGGGGCAAAGGATCGTTGCCGGGGAAGGTCAAAGAGGCGAACCTCGGGATAATTTGACCCTTCAATTTCTGCCTCAGCGTTGTTGGAACGGCTGACTGGCCACTCCATATTGGACTGCCCTGAGCATATCCACACATCGCCAATCAAAACATCCTCAATGGTGATGGTCTCTTTTCTGTTGCTTATCCGAAGGGTATGCGGACCGCCTGCACTAAGGGGCGCGTCTTGGAATGTCCACTGCCCTGCCCTGTTTGCCTTTAATTCTGAGGTCTCCCCCTGCCACTCAACGGTCACTTTGCTACCGGGTGCCGCCTTGCCCCATATTCGGATATCGGTGTCCCGCTGCAACACCATACCATCTGAGAAAAAAGCAGGCAGGGCAAGCTGACCGAAAAGCCCAACCGGTTGTATGCAGGAAAAAAGACCGAGAAACAATAGAAGTCTAAGCAGATTCATAGGCGCAGTATAATGGTAATCTCAGTTGGGGGAGTAAAGTGTCATAAGGTTGTAACCTCACTTTCGGTCCTCAATGTAAATACCCACGATGGAAGACCCGTTTTAGGGGTTACAAAAAGCGTTGGCTGCACACATCAAGACAGAGACCAATACGACCAAAAAGATGAGAAAATGGCTTTTGGGCATCAGCCTGGCAGTGCTTACTCTGGGCTGCGGCACTCCAGGTGCTGAGGAAACAAGGGAAAATCCGGTAGCGGAAAGCACGCCAATCACCCTGAGCAACGATCAGCTTCAGGTTACCATTGATGCCTACGGTGGGGCGTTCACCCAAATTCTTCATAACGAAAACCCGGTCAACCCACTGACCTGGGGCGTCACTACCGAACAAATGCCTGAGAATAACAAATCCGGGGCTCCGTTTCAGGGGCACTTCCTCTGCCTGGGCCGTTGGGGGCAACCTTCCAAAGGGGAAATGGCCGCTGGTGTACCACATAACGGAGAGCCTGCCAATAGCCTTTGGACGATCAGTCAGCAAACCAAAACGGAAGTTAAAATGAACGCTGGCGCCCCGCTGGATGGCATGGTCGTCGCACGTTCCGTCTCCCTTCTGCCCAATGCGCCTGTATTCAGGGTCAGCGAAAGTTTTACCAATACCTTCTCGCTAAGCCGGCCGACTAATGTGGTTCAACATATCACCCTCGGTCCGCCTTTTCTGTCTCTTGCCCTAACAGTCCACACTAATGCCCACCACGGGTTCAATCAAAAATTTGCCCTGCCTGACCCCCACCGACTGGCCTATGAATGGCCGCAGGGCGTTGCTGACACTACTGGACGGACCATCGATATGCGCCGGACGGATGAGGAAGAAAATTACGTCACGACCCACCTTTTCCCGGATACCGCCACCTACGGCTGGGTCGTTGCCCTGCAGCCCGAACAGGGACTGATCCTGGGCTACATCTGGCGTCTTTCGGAATACCCCTGGATCAATATCTGGAACCACTACGCTGATGGCCAACCTGCTGCCAAAGGCCTGGAATTCGGCACCACCGGCATCGGAGCGCCCTACGAGCAGCTAATCATGAAGGACACCCGCTTTAAAGGTCAAACTTCTTTTGAATACATCGATGCCGGGGAAACCCTGGAAAAATCCTTCGCCGGCTTTATGCTGCCCGCTCCAAATGTCAGCAGTATTGAGGACATCGAAGTCCGGGATGGTCAAATCATTCTTTACCTTGAAGGCGCTGCTGGTTCAGCGAATACGATTACCCTACCAAACCCGCTTTAGCACCATGAAAAAATACCTGTTTTTTACTGTTGCGCTGACACTACTGCTCCAAATGCCCATCCTTGCGCAGGAGTATCCTTTCCTCAATCCGAACCTTGATCTGGAAGAACGCCTGAATGATGCGGTCGGCAGGCTCACCCTGAAAGAAAAAGTGCTGCAGCTTCAGCACGATGCACCGGCGATCCCGCGCCTGGGCATCCCCGCCTATAATTGGTGGAATGAAGCCCTGCATGGCGTGGCGCGTAATGGCAAAGCCACGGTCTTCCCTCAGGCGATTGGTATGGCCGCCACCTTCAATGAAGATCTCATTTACCAGGTAGCTGATGCTATATCCGATGAGGCCAGGGCCAAGTACAACGCCGCTATTCAGCGCGGCATACACGCTCAATACGCCGGACTAACATTCTGGTCGCCCAACATCAATATCTTCCGCGATCCGCGCTGGGGCCGGGGTCAGGAAACCTACGGGGAAGACCCCTACCTGTCGGGCCTGCTCGGCAGTGCCTTTGTACGAGGCTTGCAGGGCAACAACCCTCAATACCTGAAAACGGCGGCCTGTGCCAAGCACTACGCAGTGCATTCCGGGCCGGAGGCACTGCGCCACTCTTTTGATGCGGTGCCCTCCCGCCGCGATTTCCGGGAAACTTACCTGCCGGCTTTTCAAAGCCTGGTGGAAGAAGCCAAAGTGGAAGCCGTCATGTGTGCCTACAACCGCGTGTACGGCGAGCCCTGCTGTGGCAGCCCGGAACTGATACAGCAAATCCTGCGGGAGGAATGGGGGTTCAAAGGGCACATGGTATCTGACTGCGGTGCCCTGACCGACTTCCACAGCGGGCATAACATCACCGAAGACGTCGTGGAATCTGCCGCTCGGGCGCTCGAAGCCGGCGTTGATGTGAATTGCGGCGGCACTTATGCCAAAGGGCTGCAACAAGCTGTCGAGCGGGGTCTCGTTACCGAAGCGCTGGTGGATCAAACCCTTAAGACCCTTTGGCGCACCCGGTTCAGGCTCGGAATGTTCGATCCGCCAGGCAGCAACCCTTTTGATGCGATTTCTCCGGAAGTCGTCAACAGCCCCGAGCACCGCGCCCTTTCCCGGGAGGCCGCGCGTCAGTCCATGGTCCTGTTGAAAAACGACGGTATTCTGCCGCTATCCCGCCACCTGGAGAGCATCGCTGTGGTTGGCCCGCACGCAGCAAGCACAGACATCCTGTTGGCTAATTACTACGGCGTGACCGGTAATGCGGTAACCGTACTGGAAGGCATCACCAATAAAATCGGTATAGGCACCAAAGTATTCTACAAATATGGTGTCCGCCCCTATCAGAATAATGCCAACCCCGTAGACTGGGTGACCGGCAGCGCCATGAGCCTTGATGCCGTGGTAGCCGTCATGGGCATTTCCGGGCTCATCGAGGGCGAAGAAGGCGAGTCTATCGCCTCTGCCCACAAAGGTGACCGAACTGAATTGGGCCTACCTGCTAATCAAATTGAGTTTTTGAAAACCCTCCGCAGTCGGCGGGGGGATACCCCGATCATCCTGGTGGTGACGGGTGGCAGCCCTGTCTCTCTGGCGGAAGTCGAAGACCTCGTGGATGCCATACTTTGGGTCTGGTACCCGGGTGAAGAAGGGGGCAACGCCGTGGCCGACCTCATTTTCGGATCAACATCGCCTTCCGGCAGGCTTCCCATTACCTTCCCCAAATCCCTGGACCAGCTGCCACCCTACGAAGACTACGGCATGACAGGGCGGACCTACCGCTATATGAAGGAAGAACCACTCTACCCATTTGGCTACGGGCTGAGCTATACGACCTTTGAATACGAGTCCATCACTGTTGGCTCCAAAAACCTGAGCAGTGGAGACCGCACCACCGTTTCTGCCACCGTAAGCAACACCGGGCAAACCGGTGCCGAAGAAGTCGTACAGCTCTATGCCAGTTGGCCGGAAGCGGGTGAGGCAGCCCCGCTGTTTGACCTCAAAGGCGTAGAAAGAGTCTACCTGGCGCCCGGACAAACCAAGACCGTACAATTTGAGGTGAAAGCCAGTGACCTGCAGCTTTACGACGAATCGGGTAAAGCCTATTTACCTGAGGGCCCGGTACAGCTCTATGCTAGTGGGGCCGTACCTACAGCCCGTTCAAAAGCGCTTGGCATACCTGACCCGGTCAGCCTGACCCTAAACCTAAAAAAGTAACCTCATGCAAGTGCACCAGATCATCCTGATCATTTGCAGTCTTTGGTTGCTGTCAGGCTGCAACAAGCAACCCCCAGAGGAAGCGAAGACAACTGAGCGCCCAAATATCCTGCTCATCATGGCCGATGACATGGGGTATTCTGACCTGGGATGGTTTGGATCCCGCATCCGTACACCCAACCTGGACCGGCTGGCGGAAAACGGGATTGTCTTTTCACAGTTTTATAACACCTCCCGCTGCTGCCCCAGCCGGGCGGCACTGCTGACCGGACTGTATCAGCATCAGGCAGGCGTGGGCGAAATGACCAGCGATTTTCAGCTGCCGGCGTACAGGGGCCGGTTGAATGACCAATGTGCTACCTTAGCTGAACTACTGCAACCCGCCGGTTACCAAACGTTTATGTCTGGTAAGTGGCACCTGGGCAGCGCACCGGAAAATTGGCCTAACAAGCGGGGTTTTGAACAATTCTACGGAATCCCGGAGGGAGGTGGAGTCTATTTCTATCCCTTCCACAAAAAGCGGCACGTCGTGCTCAATGACAGCATCCTTGAGCCGGACAGCTCCTACTATACCACCCACGCCTTCAATGATTTTGCCGTGCGCTTTGTGGATCAGGCCTTAGCTGAGGAGGCTCCGTTTTTCCTGTACCTGGCGCATATTGCGCCTCACTTCCCGCTTCAGGCGCCCCAAGCTGTTTATGAAAAGTACATCGGCCAGTTCAAGCTTGGCCTGAGCACCCACCGGCAAAACCGGTTGAAGGTAATGCAGGAAAAGGGCATTTTGCCTCAACACCTCGAACTAAGCCCACCAGATGAACAAGTCCTGAACTGGTCGGACCTATCGGAGGCACAGAAGGACAGCCTCGATCTTAAAATGGCCATTTACGCTGCTCAACTCGAAATCCTGGATGAGGGCGTAGGCCAAATCATCGCCAAACTGGAAGAAAGGGGTGCGTTAGACAATACGCTCATCCTCTTCCTGTCTGATAACGGAGGCAGCCACGAGGAAACCGGCCTATGGGGCAGCTATAGCAAGCTTAAAGGGCCGGTTGGAAGCCCCGGTTCCTATGAATCCCTGGGCCGCGCCTGGGCTAACGTTAGCAATACCCCCTTCCGGATGTACAAGCACTGGGTGCATGAAGGCGGTATCTCCTCACCACTCATTGCCCATTATCCAAAGCTCATTCCGGAGCCTGGCATCGATACACAGGTAGTGCACATAATGGATATCGTGCCCACCTGCCTGGAACTGGCACAGGTGCAATATCCGGACAGCCTGAGGGGCAACGCCCTGACACCGCTACAAGGCAAAAGCTTTGTGAACCTGCTGCGGGGAGGAAACCGGGAGGGGCACGAAACGCTCTTCTGGGAACACCGCGGCAACCGCGCCGTAAGAAAAGGCCCCTGGAAACTCGTCTCTGCCTACCCGGATGATCAATGGGCGTTGTACCACATTCCGAAGGACCGCACCGAGCAAAACGATTTGAGCAGCCAGTATCCGGAAAAGGTGGAAGAACTGGAAGCTGATTATCGAAAATGGGCCAATCGGGTGGGCGTAGTGCACCGCCGTGAACTGGAAAAACTGGGATATTAATGCAAATGAGATGGATTTGGATAGGGTGCGTTGCTTTTTTAGGCTTTATGGGGTGCCATTCCCCTGAAGAGTTGTCGAAGCCGCCCAACATCGTCTTCATCCTGGCTGATGACCTGGGCTGGAGCCAATTGGGCTGCTACGGTGGAGCCGCTTACCGTACCCCAAATATCGATCAACTGGCCGCTGAGGGCATCCGTTTCACACAAGCGTATGCGGCAGCGGCAGTTTGTTCCCCTACCCGGGCAGCCATTATGAGCGGGGAGCATCCGGCACGGCTACACCTGACGGACTTCCTGAAGGGAGAGGCTTTCCCGGACAGCCTGCTGGAGCAACCGGACTGGCAGAAGTTCCTCCCGCTGGAGGTGCAGACCCTTGCTGAAACCCTCCGCCAATCAGGCTACCGCACCGCTCACTTTGGTAAATGGCACTTAAGCAAAGACAAGCGCCCTCCGGGAAGTACAAGCCATAATCCCTTGCAACAGGGCTTCGACGAGCAACTGATCACCTACAAGCCGGGAGAAGAGACCGATGCCGAAGCCGATCCGCATAATGTAGACACCATTACCACCCGGGCGATGGAATTTCTGAAGCGTAACCGAGACAGCACCTTTTTCCTCTACCTCAGCCATAACGCCATTCATGACCCGGTCATGGAAAGTACAGAGCGGGTGCAGCGCTTTGCCAGAGATAGTACGCAGGAAAGGCATGGCGTAGACCCCGTGATTGCTGCCATAACCGAGCGCCTGGATGATGGCGTAGGGAAAGTCCTCCGTACCCTTGATGACCTGGGGCTGGAAGAAGAGACGCTGGTGATTTTCTATTCTGACAACGGTGGCAAGTCCACGTATGCAGATCAGGCCCCTTTCAGAGCGGGCAAAGGCTGGCTGTACGAAGGAGGCATCCGCGTACCGCTCATTTTGCGCTGGCCTGGTAAGATTGCTGAAGGCCATACTACTGATGAGCTGATGACTTCAATGGATCTCTATCCTACTCTGGCGGCGATAGCCCAAGCCCCGGTTGACCACCTGAAACTGGACGGACAAAACCTGCTTCCTTTGCTAAAAGGGGCGACTGACCGCCTGGAATCCCGGCCACTGTTCTGGCATTACCCCCACTACCACCGGGGCTCCGGCATGCGCCCGGCAAGTGCTGTCCGAAGTGGCCGCTACAAGCTGATCGAGTGGCACCAAAAGGCACTACTCGAACAGGCAGGAGCACTTGAATTGTATGATCTGGGGCACGATCCGGGCGAATCCCACAATTTGGCAGACTCACTCCCGGAAATCAAAGATCAGCTTTATACCCAACTTAAAAACTGGCGGACAGAGGTGGATGCTCAAATGCCTTCCGTTCGTAAATAATGATAAATGCTATGCCAAAAAAATACGCTTTTCTCCTTTTACTTTCCCTTGCCCTTTTTGTTGGCTGCGAAGAGCCCGCAAAGACCAATGCCTATGATTATGACATCTGCGTGTACGGCGGTTCTTCAGCAGGGGTTATTGCGGCCTATGCTGCCGCTAAAATGGGTAAAACGGTACTGTTAATTTCCCCAGACCTCCACTTGGGAGGGCTTAGCTCCGGCGGGCTGGGCGCCACAGATATCGGCAACAAGTATGCCGTGACCGGGCTGAGCCGGGATTTCTACCGCCGGTTAGGAGACGAATACGACCGGATGGAGGCCTGGACGTTTGAGCCACACAAGGCAGAAAAAGTTTTCCAGGATTATATCCGGGAGGCCAATGTGGAAGTCTGGTACGAACACCGCTTGGCTAAATTGAGAAAAAAAGGTACCAAAATCCAGGAAATTACCGTGGAAGATGCGAGTAAACCGGATTTCCCAACGCGTAGTGTAAAGGCACGTCAGTTTATCGATGCCACTTACGTAGGGGACCTGCTGGCTATGGCCGGCGTTTCCTACACCACTGGCCGGGAGCCCAACAGCCTTTATGGTGAGACCCTTAACGGTGTCCAACTATTGGAGGACAACCAATTTCCGCCCAACAGCAAGGAAACCATCTTTGTCGACCCCTACCTGGTTGAAGGCGATTCCACGAGCGGGCTATGCTGGGGCATCAGCCCCGAAGCGGTAGCAGAGCGAGGCTCGGGCGATAATAAAATACAAGCGTACAACTACCGGCTATGCCTGACACAGGACACCACCAATCAGGTTCCTTTCGAGCGCCCTGCCGGTTACGACTCTACAAAGTATGAATTATTAAGGCGCCTCATACGGGCCAGAGATGGCATCGGCTGGCAACAAAAGCTAGGCTGGTTCTACCTGCGCATTGTGCACATGCCCAATGGAAAAACGGATGTCAACAATAAGGGCCCCTTTTCCACGGATATGATCGGCGCAAACTACGGCTATCCGGAAGGCAGCTACGAGCAACGGACGGCCATCGAAGCGGAACATGAAGCCTACATTCGCGGACTGTTGTACTTTCTCAGCCACGATCCGGACATAACCCCTGAAATCCGAGCTGAAATGAGTGCATGGGGCTGGGCCAAAGATGAGTTTACGGACAACAATAACTTCCCTTACAAACTTTATATCCGGGAAGCCCGCCGTATGATTGGCGAATATGTGATGACCGAGCATCACTGCCGGGGAGACAGCATTGCACCGGGTGCGATTGGCATGGCCGCCTACAATATGGACTCCCACAACTGTCAGCGCGTAGTGGTTCATGAAAATGGCAAAGCCATGGTACGCAATGAAGGGGATGTGCAGGTGGGAGGCTTCCCGCCATACCCCATTGCCTACCATGCTCTAACCCCTAAACAGGAGGAGTGTACCAATCTGTTGGTCCCGGTTTGCCTGTCTGCCTCCCATATTGCCTACGGTTCTATCCGGATGGAGCCGGTCTTTATGGTCCTGGCCCAAACAGCAGCCGTGGCCGCCTCAATGGCTATCGATCAGCGGAGCAGCGTACAGGAAATCGACATTCCAAAACTGCAAAAAAAGCTTGAAGAAGACCCCTACCTGGACAGCACCCTGCCTGATATCCTATCGGATAATGAGGACGAAGGGCGGGCCATAATTAACGGCGACTGGGAGCAGCATAACCTGGGCGGCCGTTACAAAAAGTATGCCCTGATTACGAATAATGAGGCTGCAGGAGCCTCCGCTGAATTTTTACTGCCGGTAGAACGGAGCGGACGCTACAAAGTCGCCTACTACATCCCGCAACCGATGAAGCCTGCCCCCTGGGCGGACAGCATCCACATCCAAACCACTTATGGGGAGGAAAAAGCAAGGGAGGCCTTCAGCCTGAGCGAACGCGACCGGGAGTGGCTGGAGCTGCCCTACCGTAACTTTAGCGCGGGTGACACTGTAAAAGTCAGGGTACAGACCAATGGCAAGCCCGGCTGGATACCTGCTGATGCCGTTTTGCTCGTCGCCGAAAAAAACTAAGCGGACATACCCGGCCACTGCCCGCATTTCTTTAAATTAAGGCTTTTCAAATTTACGCCTATGCCAAAATTACGCTCGACAGTTCTTTGCTTTCTGGTGACGGTTGGGGCATTACTGTCCATCTCCGCTTTTACCGGCGAAACCCCACCGGGAAAACCCAATGTGGTCTTAATTTTCACCGATGATCTGGGCTACGGCGACCTGGGCTGCTACGGCAATGCAATCATCCGGACGCCCCACCTGGACCAAATGGCCGCGGAAGGGGCCCGCTTTACGGAGTTTTACTCTATCTCTCCGGTCTGCAGCCCTTCCCGGGCGGGCCTGCTCACCGGGCGACACCCCATCCGCATGGGTATACAGTCGGTGTTCTTCCCGGAAAGCTGGACCGGTATGGCACCGGAGGAAATCACCCTGGCTGAAGCTTTGAAAGAACAAGGCTACGCTACCAGCTGCGTAGGCAAATGGCACCTCGGGCATCACCACCGCTACCTACCGTTACAGCAGGGTTTCGATGAATACTTTGGCATCCCTTACAGCAATGATATGGAGGCTGTAGTCTACCTCGATGGCAATGAAGTAGTGGAAGAAGAGGTAGATCAGCGTTATACCACACGTACCTACACTGAAAAGGCACTGGACTTCATTGACCAGAAGGCAGGATCGCCCTTTTTCCTGTACGTGGCCCACTCCATGCCGCATGTCCCCCTGTATGCCTCCGAAGACTTCGAAGGGAAAAGCCCCCGGGGCCTGTACGGTGATGTGATTGAGGAAATCGACTGGAGCGTAGGGCAAATTCTCAAAAAACTGGAAGCCAAAAAGCTGGACGATAACACCATCGTTATTTTCACCAGCGATAATGGCCCCTGGCTGGCGTTTGGGCCGGACGGAGGCTCAGCTGGTCCATTGCGGGAGGGCAAACAATTCACCTTCGAAGGCGGCATGCGCGTACCGGGCATCATCCAATGGAAAGGGCAGATTGAACCTATGGAAAGCGAGGAGCTGGTTAGTACGATTGACCTCTTCCCCACCCTCGTCACACTGGCGGGCGGTACGCTTCCTGACGACCGCCCGATTGACGGGCAGGATATATCTGCACACCTTTTGAAGAAAAAGCCGCTTGGTGAGCGCACCCTGGCTTATTACTACAATGGCGAACTCCGTGCCTTCCGAAAGGGAGACTGGAAAATAAAAATGCCCTACCCCGGTAATGAATCCAACCCCTGGCGCGCTGGTGTGCCAGCTCACGATACGCTGCTTTTTAATCTCAAAGCTGATAGGAGCGAAAAGGACAACCTCCTGCCAAAGCACCCGGAAAAGGCAACAGAGCTGCTACAGGCGATGGAAGATTTTCAGGCCTCCCTGGGAACGCTTCCACCACTAATGAAGACGAGAGCCCCGGCAGATAATATCCACTATGACCGGCAGAAAGAGTGGCTTGAGCAACAAAAACAAAAACCATGAGGGTACCACAGTACAGCATAGGCTTTGACCTGGGCAGCTCTTCCGTCAAAGCTGCATTAATCCGACTGGAAGACGGAGCAGCCATTGGCAAAAGCAGCTACCCGGAGCAGGAGATACCGATTCAGGCGCCGCAGCCCGGCTGGGCAGAACAGGATCCGGAATTCTGGTGGGACTGTATCAAAGCCGTTACCCGGCAGTTGCTGGAACAAACCGGCGTGCCCGGAGCAGCAATTGGCAGCATCGGTATGGCCTACCAAATGCACGGCCTGGTCCTTGTAGACGAGCAGCAGCAAGTGGTACGCCCTTCCATTATCTGGTGTGACAGCCGGGCGGTGGCTACCGGGCAGGCTGGCTTTGAAGCCATAGGACAAGAACGCGCCCTAAAGCACCTGCTCAACAGTCCGGGCAATTTCACGGCATCCAAACTAAAGTGGGTGCAACAGGAGGAGCCCGACACCTATGCCCGCATCCACAAAATCATGCTGCCCGGAGACTACATTGCCATGCGGATGAGTGGGCATATTCAAACCACCATTACCGGCCTTTCCGAAGGGATTTTCTGGGACTTTGCCGACCGGCAGGTCTCTTCTGATGTGCTCAGAGTATACGATATCGATCCGGCGCTGCTACCTGATATTGCCCCGGGCATAGGCATCCAAAGCAAAATCAGCGAGACAGCGGCAAATGAACTGGGGTTGTCCCCCGGCACGCCCATCTCCTACCGGGCAGGCGATCAGCCTAATAATGCCCTGTCCCTGGGTGTGCTGCACCCGGGTGAAGTGGCAGCTACAGGTGGCACCTCGGGTGTCGTTTACGCCGTTACCGATCAGCCCCTCTACGACCCTCAGAGCCGGGTCAATGGTTTTGCCCACGTCAACTACCAACCCGATGCGCCGCATATAGGCGTACTGATGTGCATCAACGGCACCGGTATACAGTACAGCTGGCTCCGTAAAATGCTCGCGCCCGGGACGCCCTATGAAACGCTGGAGGCAGAAGCCGCCAAAGCCCCCATCGGCGCGGCCGGGATGACCGCCCTTCCCTTCGGCAATGGCGCAGAGCGCATCCTCAATGACCGGCAGGTGGGCGCTCAATTGCTGGGGCTAGACTTTAACCGGCATAGCAAAGTGCATCTGCTGCGCGCCGGGCTGGAAGGCATCGCTTTTTCTTTCATCTACGGCATGGGGATCCTTCGGGACATGGGGCTGAAAATGGAGGTCATCCGTGTAGGAAATGACAACCTCTTTCAATCAGCCATTTTTGGTCATACGGTTGCCAGCCTCAGCGGTTGCACCATCGAGATAATGGAAACCACCGGAGCCATTGGGGCTGCACAGGCAGCAGCAGTGGGTGCCGGGCACTGGGATGACCTCAGCGCCATCCATGACAATCTGAAAAAAGTGGGGCAATACGAGCCTCAGTCTACCGATATTGATGCCTACCGGGCCGCCTATCAGGCCTGGGAAAAGGCTTTACAAAAAACCATTACACCATGAAAGTGATCAAAGGACAAAAAGAGTATTTCAAGGGCATTCACCAAATTGCCTACGAAGGGCCCGAATCCAAAAACCCACTGGCTTTCAAATACTACGATGCCGACCGCGTGGTGGCCGGCAAGAGCATGAAAGAGCATTTCCGTTTTGCGGTCGCCTACTGGCACAGCTTCTGCAATACCGGGGCAGACCCCTTCGGACCGGGCACCATGCATTTCCCCTGGGACGAAGCAGCAGACCCGTTGCTACGGGCAAAGGACAAAATGGATGCAGCCTTCGAATTCATCACCAAAATGAACATTCCATTCTTTTGCTTCCACGATGTAGACCTCATCGACGAAGGGGACAGCCTGGCAGAGTTTGAGAAACGCCTGGACGCCATCACAGATTATGCGAAGGAAAAAATGGAAGCATCAGGAGTGGGCCTGCTGTGGGGCACCGCCAACCTGTTTTCCCACCCCCGCTATATGAACGGCGCGGCAACGAACCCTGACTTTGCTGTGGTAGCCCACGCCGGCGCACAGGTGAAGCTCGCCCTCGATGCCACGATCAAGCTGGGCGGTGAGAACTACGTCTTCTGGGGCGGCCGGGAAGGCTATTTCTCTCTGCTCAATACGGATATGAAGCGCGAGCTTGACCACCTGGCAACCTTCCTGCATGCGGCCAAAGACTACGCCCGCAAGCAAGGCTTCAAAGGCAACTTCTTCATTGAGCCTAAGCCTATGGAGCCCACCAAACATCAGTATGATTTTGATGCGGCAACCGTAACCGGCTTCCTGCGGGCCAACGACCTGATGGACGACTTCAAAATTAATGTGGAAGTTAATCACGCCACCCTTGCCCTGCATACCTTTCAGCATGAGTTGCAGATCGCTGCCGATGCCGGCCTGCTGGGCAGTATTGATGCCAACCGGGGAGACTATCAGAATGGCTGGGATACCGATCAGTTCCCGGTCAATATTTACGAGGTAACGGAAGCACTGTTGGTCATTCTGGAGGCCGGTGGGCTGCAGGGCGGCGGCATTAACTTCGATGCCAAGACCCGGCGCAACAGTACCGACCTGGCGGACTTATTCCATGCCCATATTGGCGGGATGGACGTATTTGCCCGGGCACTCCTATCCGCTGACCGCATCCTGCAGGAATCCCAATACCGGCAGTTGCGCAAGGACCGTTACAGCTCATTCGACCATAGCGAGGGCAAGGATTTTGAAGCCGGCAAGCTGAGCCTGGAGGATCTGGACCGCATCGCCCGCCACAATATCCGGTTGGTACAGCACAGTGGCCGTCAGGAGTACTTTGAAAACATTATCAATCAATACATCTAGCAGCCTGTCGGAGAGGCGCTCAATGGTCTGCGAACGGCAAATATTATTCTGCACTTCGTTGCTCATCAGTCACGTAGCTCAGGCTATGTTCCTTCTTCGCGCCTTGTTCAGAACAATATTTGCTCGCTCTCGCCGCATCAGCACATCTCCGACAGGCTGCTAGACGAATTCAATGCCAGAATGACAGCAGCTCAAGGCAAGTTACGTCATTCTGGCAGCATTTGCCACATGGTACCGGTTTTGCTGTTTAAAAAGCGAACCATGACCATGACTAATGAGCGAAGCACAGTATAAAAATCAGAAATTTCAGAATACCCTCCGGGCAGGCGCCTTATTTATCAGTATGCTGGCATTAATGCTGGGGCTGGGTTACACCCTCTTTGGGTTTACCGGCATGCTATGGGCAGGTGCCTTCGGGCTCATCACTTTGGGGATGAGCACAAGGGTATCGAGCCAGATGATAATGCGTTTTCAGGGAGGGCGCCCATTGCATCCCCAACAGGCGCCTCAGCTTTCGAGGCTGGTTCAGCAACTCGCTCAGCGAGCGGGTCTCCCGGCTACTCCGAAGCTATACTATGTGCCCAACAACAGCCTGAATGCCTTTGCTACCGGTAGCAAAAAAGACCCTGCCATCGCCATTACCCATGGTTTGCTCTCCACAATGGACCTCAGGGGGCTCTCTGGTATTTTAGCTCATGAAATCAGCCACATCCGAAATAATGACCTGCAATTGAAGTCGATGGTCAACCTGTTTAGCCGGTATACCCGGTTCTTCTCCCTGTTTGGGCAAATATTGCTTTTCATCAATCTCCCCCTTTTCTTCATGGGAGAAGCGACCGTTTCGTGGATGGCTATAGCCCTACTGCTCCTGGCACCTACGCTCGTGACACTCATGGTACAGGCTTTTTCCCGCAGCCGCGAGTACGACGCTGACCTTGAGGCCGCCCGGCTGACCGGAGACCCGAATGCCTTAGCAGATGCCCTGGAGACACTCGACTACTACAATAAAGGCGGCTGGCTGGCCCGTTTTCAGTCACCCCGTGGCATTAAAGTCCCTACAATTCTCAGCTCCCACCCGGAGATAAAGGACAGGGTAAAACGGCTGCGTGAACTTGCGCCGCGATTTGTGCCCCGGTTTGACTGGGCAAGCTGGCAACCCACACGCTGGCGGATGATCTGATGAGCACAACTCCATCCTAAGGTCTGCTACAGTTATCGTCCCCGGTTAGTTGATGGGGCTGATTTTAGGTTTACCACCTTCGCCTGAATCCACAAATAGTAGCGCGGGTAATAAACCGGATTGCTTTTGGCGGAGGTTCCCTGACCATTATTCAGTTGGAGGCCAACCATACAACTTACGTCAATATCAATCTGTATCTCCACTGACCATCAACTATTTTAATATCTAATTTTACGTAAACTGTAAGCTTTCGGTTTATCAAAGCCTTACCCTGCCGACTTTGCTCCCACGCACCTGTTAATCCATACATTCAAATTCACCCTACTTTTCTCAAAGTTGTGTAACTTTAAGGTCCGGATTGCAGTATATACTGAAAACGGATAATCCCATACCAGGCAAACCGGAAGTTTGCCATACTGTAACATAATCCTATGAGAAACTATTTACTCCTCGCCTGCCTTGGAATTGTACTGCCTGTATTCGGGCAGATTAGCTTCCTTGACTCCACCATTTACCTCGATAATGTCGGTTTACTTTCGGGTACGCCCATGGCCGCCGCTGATATGAATGGTGACGGGTTGCAGGATCTTGTGATCCTTGACAACCGTCAGGAACTCTACATTGAATACCAGCAGGCTAACACACCGTTTTTTAGCGGCTTTTACGTTCAGTCCCTAAACAACCCCTCCAATGGCATCGCGGTAGGTGATGTAGATGGCAATGGCTACAATGATATTCTGACCGGCGGTTCTTACAATGCCCTGCGGTTATTTTTGGCCAATGATGATGGCACCGATTACACGGCCTTAGTCATCGACCCTGGTAATTATTTCTTACAGGGCACCAATATGGCTGACATGGATAATGACGGCGACCTCGACCTTTTCGCAGCCCATCAGGATGGGCTTAGCGCTCCTTTCCGCAACCTCGGAAATAATGTATTCTCCCTGGATTATAACCTGATCAACCCTATTTCAAGTGTCCCCTCAGACAACTCGGGAAATTACGGTACCGTTTGGACGGATTACAACAACGATGGCGCATCCGACCTCTACATCTCCAAGTACCGCCTCGGGGTAACCGATGCGAGCGACGGCCGGCGTCTCAATTTGCTCTTCCGCAATGACGATGATGATGACTTCACCGAAGTGGCTGCCTTTGCAGGACTGCTCCCGATGGGGCAGAGTATTTCCACTGCATTTGGCGACATTGATAACGATGGCGACTATGATGCTTTCGTGATCAACCATGATATCCCCAACGCCCTCTACCGCAATAACGGCAACGGCACTTTTACCAACATCACCAGCAATAGCAATATACCGGAAGCTTTAGCCGGAACGGGCCTGGGCGTGCAGGCGATTTTTACTGACTTTGACAATGACGGGCGCCTGGACCTGCTCTACACGTCTATCGGAGCCAGCCACGCCATACTACGCAATCAGGGCAATTCTACTTTCGTAAGAGTCAATAATGCGATCCCTACCCCTGGCAGAATCCATAGTGCGGTGGTTGGGGATTTCAATGCAGATGGCTTTGTGGATATATACGCGGGCTACGGCCTGGGCTTCAATCAAATCGGTACTCAGCCAGACAAACTGCTGATCAATGCCGGGAACAACAATCACTACGTGGAGGTCGCCCTCAAGGGCACGGACGCCAATCCCAATGGCGTAGGAGCAAGAGTCGAAATCTACGGGCCATGGGGGCGACAGGTCCGCGAAATCCGGAGCGGCGAAGGCTACGGCATCCACTGCGGGCTGCGGGCGCACTTCGGTTTGGGAGCAAGTACGACCCTCGATAGTATCATCGTGCGCTGGCCAAACGGCAATATCGATCATTTGGAAGACCCGGATGCGGATACACTTTATCAGATTACCGAAGGTGAGTTTTGCCAGGCTCAGGCCGATTTTTCCTTTCAGGTTACAGGACTGACCGCCAGCTTTCAGGGGCAGGGCGACACGGGGACCAATCAGTATTTTTGGGACTTCAGCGATGGGGCACAGGATACCGGCGCGACGGTGGTCCACACCTTTCCCATTACCGGCACCTTTACGGCCTGCCTGACCACTGTCGGGGATTGCGGAAGTACTACCGTTTGCAAGCAGCTACAGACCTCCTGCACCCCTCCGGAAGTATTCTTTGCCCACAACAACAACGGGCTGGAAGTCAGCTTCCAGGATTTCTCCTTCGGCATGCCCAATGAATGGATATGGGACTTCGGCGATGGCAATTCCTCCGGACAGCAAAACCCTACCCACTCCTACAGCGAGCCAGGCAACTACTTTGTCTGCCTGGTAGTGCTCAACAATTGCGGCAACGCATCCACCTGCGAGCTGGTACAGGTCAACTGCGGCGATGTGGAAGCTGATTTTGACTTCGCTGATGACGATCTAAGCGTTGCCTTCACCGATGGCTCCAGTGCCGGCACTAATAGCTGGTCCTGGGATTTCGGAGATGGCAATGCCTCAGACAGCCAAAACCCTCAGCATACCTATGATGCGCCGGGCACCTACCAGGTTTGCCTTTCCGTGGACGGCGCTTGCGGAACGGATACATCGTGCAGGAATGTAGCTGTTACCTGCCCGCCTCCGGCTGCCGCCTTCACAATCGAAATCACAGACCTGGCAGTTTTCGTGGAGGATCAAAGCGCTAACTTCCCAGACTCCTGGTCCTGGGATTTCGGGGATGGCACCACCGCCAACGGTCCAGCTTTATTCCATAATTACGATGCCCCGGGGATTTATGAAATCTGTCTCAGCATAGAGAATATATGTGGCAACTCAGCAATCTGTGATACGGTTTCAGTCAGCTGCCTGCCTCCACAGGCCGGCTTCACCTATGAGTCAGACAATCTGCTGGTCAGCCTTCAGGACGATTCCAATGGCGGTGTTCAACAGTGGGCCTGGGTCATTGACGGCCAGGATACCCTTACCGGCCCTTCTCCTGAATACCTTTTCCCGGGTTCCGGCAGCTATGAAGTCTGCCTGATTGCATCAAGTGTGTGCGGCAGCGATGTGATTTGCGAGACTATTGAGCTGGACTGCAGCAATGCGCCCCTTGGCTTCAGCGTTGACCTGGATGGCCTTGAAGCTACTTTTACTGATACCTCATTCGTCCAGGCCAACAGTTGGTTTTGGCAGGTCAACGGTCAAGGCGTTGGCGGGGGGAGCAGCTTTAGCTTCACCTTTCCGAGTACTGGAGTATTCGAAGTTTGCCTGCAATCCAATGGCCCATGTGGGCTTTTAAGCACCTGCACGACCATTGACATTGCCTGCCTTCCGCCCAGTGCCACTTTTGCTGGTTCTGCGAATGGGCTTTCTTACACCTTCACGGCCAACCTGCCCGGTACCGCCACTGTCTGGTCCTGGGATTTTGGGGATGGGAACAGCGCTACGCAAGCCAACGCCATGCACACCTACTCCTCTCCCGGCACCTACGAAATCTGCCTCACCGCAACCAACGAATGCGGCGTGAGCGATATCGTTTGCCAAACCGAATCCGTTGGTTGCCCGGCGCCTAATGCTGCTTTTGAGCAGGTATCTAACCTCCTTAGCGTTTCCTTTTTTGATGCTTCTTCCAACAATCCGGCACAGTGGGCATGGGACTTTGGTGATGGAAATACCTCCACCCAGCAAAACCCTTCTCACACCTACGGCTCTGCCGGCACTTATGAGGTTTGCCTGACAACCAGCAGTATCTGTGGCTCCGATGATTTTTGTGCTCCCGTGGTTATCCAATGCCCTGAGCCACAAGCCAGTTTTGAAGTTCAGGCCGACGAGCTTACGATCACCCTCACCGACCTGAGCCCCAACACCCCAACCGATTGGGACTGGGATTTTGGAGATGGCGGCAGTAGCAGTATACCCAATCCGACGCACACCTTCAATGCGCCGGGCACCTATACCATCTGCCTCATCAGCAGCAACACCTGCGGAAGCAATCAGTCCTGCCAGCAGATCGCTGTCAGCTGTGCAGCACCGGACCCTGCTTTTACCAATACCGCTGAAGAGCTGCTGGTGAACTTTCAGGATAATACCGAGAATGCGCCCACAAGCTGGTCATGGACCTTTGGAGATGGGAACGGCTCTGCCCAGCAAAACCCGGCGCACAGCTACGCTGCTCCCGGCACTTATGAAGTCTGCCTGACTGCCGAAAGCATTTGCGGCTCCAATACGGTCTGCTCTCAGGTCACCGTGTCCTGCAATGCGCCCCAACCTATATTTGCAGTACAGGAAGATGAACTTTCGGTATCTTTCACTGATGCCAGCACCAACAACCCCACGAGCTGGTTCTGGACCTTTGGGGATGGAAATTCCGCAACCGGGCCGAACCCGGTGCACACCTATAGTCAGCCCGGAACCTACACTGTTTGCCTGGAAGCCAGCAGCCTTTGTGGCAGTGCCACTGACTGTGAAACCGTGCAGGTAAGCTGTGCAGCGCCTCAGGCACAGTTTTCCTTCCAGCCCAACGAACTGGAGGTGGCTTTCACCGATGCCTCAACGGCTGATCCGGCCAGCTGGGCCTGGGATTTTGGAGACGGCACAACTTCCACCCTGCCCGATCCCACACATTCCTACGCTGCGCCCGGGGACTATACCGTTTGCTTAACGGTTGGAAGTGTATGCGGTACTACAGAATCCTGCCAAACCATAACGGTAAGCTGTGCTGCGCCTGAGGCTGATTTTGAATACACACCCAACCAACTTAACCTCATCTTCGCGGATGCCAGCACCAATAATCCCACCTCCTGGTCCTGGAATTTCGGCGATGGCACCACCAGCGATCTGGAGAACCCCGCACATACTTTCCCCGAACCGGGCATCTACACCGTTTGCCTGTCCGTCAGCAGTATTTGCGGGACTTCACAGACTTGCCAAACCATCGGCATCACCTGCAATGCTCCCCAGTCCAATTTCACTTACATGAATTCAGAGCTTGCCGTAGACTTTACCGATGTTTCCACCAATATTCCGAGCACCTGGTTTTGGACCTTTGGGGATGGCAACAGCAGTACTGCACAAAACCCCACCCATACCTTTAATAGCCCCGGCAATTACCTGGTCTGCCTGCAGGCTTCCAGTGTTTGCGGGTCTACCCAGCGCTGTGAGCTCATCACCGTAAGCTGCACGCCTCCGCAGGCTGACTTCGGCTTCACCGCTGACGAACTTCTGGCCACTTTCCAGGACAGCTCTACCACCGATGCAGTCGCCTGGCTATGGACATTCGGTGACGGTCAAAGCAGCACCCAACAGGCTCCTATGCATACGTATGCCCAACCCGGCTCCTACCAGGTCTGCCTCACCGCCAGCAGCATTTGCGGCAGCACCCAGTTTTGTGATTCCATAACGGTGACTTGCTCCCCGCCCTGGGTCAACTACAACTGGATTGGAGAAGATGGCACCGTGAGCTTTTTCCAACTGGCCGACAACACCGTCACTGACTGGAGCTGGGATTTCGGGGATGGGAATACCTCCGATGTCCCCAATCCCATTCATACCTATGAGCAGTCTGGGTTCTATCCGGTCTGCCTCACCGCTACCGACCTCTGCGGCACCAATATCTACTGTGATACCATTGAAGTGGTGATTGTGGGCACTAAAGAGCCCGGGAGTGAACAGGTAAGGCTTTTCCCCAATCCGGCCAATGATGCGGCCTGGCTGGTCGCACCGGGGCTGACTGAAGGTCAAGCCGTATTGTATACGTTGCAAGGTCAGGAGGCTGGCCGTTGGCCTTTGACCGGAGCCGAACTGCGCATCCCGCTGACACCCTACCCTGCCGGTACTTATTTACTTAGAGTGGAGACAGCAAACTACTTCTGGCAGGAACGGTTGTTAAAGCTACGATGAATAAAGTAAAACGTATCCTGAAATGGGTGTTGATCAGCCTCGGCGGGCTAACGGTGTTCCTGTTGCTACTGATTGCAGGCGCTGACCGGTTTCTAGGTTCTGAGAGGGGCGCCCGCTGGCTGTACAGTAAAGTAGACCAGCCTTTGGCTATCAAATTCACGCCCGATGAGGTGCGCTACCTGCAAATTGGCGACACAACAAAGACCCCTTTGTTGCTTATCCACGGTGCGCCGGGCGGGCTGTTCGACTGGCTGGCCATCGCTAAGCAGGACCGGCTTTACGAGCAATACTATCTCCTCATCCCCGAACGTCCCGGTTACGGCGGTACCCGCCCCAAGAGAGCCGAGCCCTCTGTGACGGCACAAGGTCAGGCGCTGCTCCCCATTCTCAGGGCCCAGTCCAAACCTGTTGTGGTTGTCGGGCATAGTTACGGAGCGCCGGTTGCGGTGACACTTGGGGCATTGGCACCGGAGCGAATACAACATATTTATGGGATTTCCGGTGCTTATGACCCGGAACTGGAAGTGACCTTCGGTATCTCCTACTGTATCAATTTCCAGTTTTTCCGGTACCTGCTCCCCTCCCCGATTTGGGTTTCCAATGTAGAAAAGCTGGGGCACCCGCAGGCGCTCCGGGAAGCTTTGCCGCTGTTTCAGTCTGTAAAGGTACCCACCACCCTCATTCATGGCACCGCAGACACCCTTGTGCCCTTTGAGAATTCGACCTATCTGCAAGCATTGCTGCCTACTCAAACACCCCTTATTGCACTGCCCGGGCAGGAACACCCTGTACATGTGATGTTGCCAGATTATTTTGTCAGCCTTTTGCTTGGTGAAGAACCCGTGGCTCCGGATGCACAGGAATAATGGCTGACTACCGCCTAAGTGGACCGGTCGGGCGAAAATATTGCAGGGGGCCGACACCTCAGCTAAGCTCCATCATATCGTTTAGGTTTGTTTTTCGCTTAAATAAAAAGAAAATTCTAAATGAGTAAAAGTAAAAACTAAAAATAAATTCAATCCACTCCTAATCTATACGAGCTTACTACCTTTAGGCCAATGCAAAAACCACAGACTTATGACCACTTCCCTTTCTGAGCAAGGCCCTACATTTTCCCGCATTGTTTTTGGCGTTATGAAATGGGGGCTTTGGGGGCATCAGCTCAACACCCGGGACATGCTTCGCCTGATTGAAGAAAGTGTGGCTTATGGAGTGACCACTTTCGACCACGCGGATATCTATGGCAACTACACCACCGAAGCGGAATTTGGTGAGGCGCTGAAGCTTCAGCCAAGCCTTCGGGACAAAATGCAGCTGGTGACCAAATGCGGCATCAAAATGCAGGTGCCACAGCGGTCCCACCACCGCATCAAGTCGTACGATACCAGCCCGGAGCACATCCGCGCCTCCGTAGACCGGTCTCTGCACAATTTGAACACAGACTACATTGACCTCCTGCTCATCCACCGGCCCAGCCCCTTGATGGACGCTGATTTGATTGCCGGGGAGTTTGAATATCTCAAGAAGGAAGGGAAGGTGCGCTATTTTGGGGTATCCAATTTCACGCCCGCTCAGTTTGATTTGCTCAACAGCCGTTTTCCACTCGTTACGAATCAGGTGGAAGCCGCTCTGCTCCACCTGCCACCCTTTACCGATGGCACCCTCGATCAGTGCCAGCAGCACCGGATTCGGCCTATGGCATGGTCGCCGCTGGGCGGAGGGAGTATTTTTAGTACATCGCCCGATGAGCGAGCGCAACGTATCCTGAACACTGCCCGGGAAATCATCGAAAGGCGGCAGCAAAATATTGGCGTAGACCAATTACTACTGGCTTGGTTGATGCGGCACCCTTCGGGTATTCTGCCCGTAGTCGGCACTGCCCGCATAGAACGCCTAAAAGCAGCTGCCGATGCGGTACACCTCATGATGAGCCAGGAAGAATGGTTTGAACTGCTGCAGGCTTCCACCGGATCAGAAGTCGCATAGCTTCCTACAACAAGAAACCCTGCCTCCGAAGAGACAGGGTTTCGTCCAATTGTAGCTCAAAAAATACGTAGTATGAAACCTGATTTTAGGTTTACTGCTTGATCAGGCGTACCACCATCAGGCGGCTGCCAGACTGTACCATAGCGACATAAACGCCGGGGTTCAGATTAGAAGCATCTACATTCAACTGCGTGCTCAGTGGCTGCCAGGTTTTTACTACCTGACCGGAAGCATTATAGAGGATCACCTCGTCCATAATAGCTGGTGCGGTAATAGTAAAGTTGTCATGGCCCGGGTTCGGGAAAGCCTTAGCAACGCCGAGCTCAGGGGCATTCGTACTGCTTGGATCAGCATCGTAGTAATAGACGTTGTCCAGATATACCGTGGACCCTCCTGCTGGCAGAGAAGAGATGATAAACTGTGAGATATCATCCTGATTCATACCCTCAAAATCGACCAGCGGAATATCAAGACTGACCCATTCTTCCTGTGCCAGCTCAAACGGGATCTCAAACTCGGTATCATTGCCGCCACCGAAGCCGTCACCGCCGAAGTCGACCAGTTTTATGCGGAAGGTGGTGCTGTTAGGCGACCAGAAATCCACGTGCAGGTGCGTCATTTCTGTAGACACTAAGTCAATGGCATTTGGACCTACCGTTTCTATACCGGCAAAATCCAGTGCCGTATACAATTTGGTGGGGTTGCCTTCGATCTCGATATCTTCCAAATTTGCAGCGCTCCAGGTTGTCAGCCAGGTATCTACCGGTACATCGGCATAGGCGTCGCTGAACATAGAAATCACAAATGCAGGGTCAACAGTAGGTGTTGGAGCAGGCTCCATTGGAGTAGGATCTTCTCCTGTGGTGGTGGTTCCGGTGAAGATGATATCATCCCAGTAATAGGTAACGTCTTCTGCAGGAGAAGTGTCAAAGTCGAAGAAAATGGACAGTTTATTGTAAACAGCCTCATAATCGAGCGCCGAGGTGCCGCCCACGTTGTTCTTGAATTCAAACTCAAGCGTTTGCCATGCACCTGCTTCTGTGGTCATCGTCTCTGTCTCCACGGATACTGCTGCATCCATTGAGTTCTCTACCTTCAGGCGGACCGGAATATCGGCTGCGGGTGACCACACCCGTACAGAAATGATAGTCGCTTCATCTGTGAAAGGAATGGCGGAGGCAAAACCAGGATCGTTGGGCGTGCCGCCAAGGTCTTCGGACAGTGTAGTGCCGGCCCAGGTTTCTGCGCCTGCCGTTTTCACCGTTTCCACAACCATATTACCTGCTGCTTCAGGGTCTTCCACAATGGTAGAGGCTGTGCCTCCGAAGTCGATAGTGCTGTACAGCACCTCAGGGTCATCAAAGGTGACAGGAAGATCCATTTGATCGCCGGTCTGTACTGCTTCCTTGTAAAAATACAGGTTGTCCAGATAAACAGTGCTCTGCCCGGCGGGTACCGCTGAAAGCACAAGCTGAGAAATGTCGGTCTGATTCATCCCCATAAAGTCAGTCAGCGGAATATCCAGGCTGACCCATTGGCCAGGGGTGAAGTTCTCAAACGGCAGGTTGAAGTTGGTATCATTGCCACCACCGAAGCCGTCTCCACCGAAATCGACCATATTGACGCGGAAAGTCGTGGCATTGGGTGTCCAAACATCCACATGCAGATGGGTCATGCCGGCTGCAACGAGGTCAAGGGCATTGTCATCTAGCATTTCAATACCCGCAAAGTCCAGGTTAGTGTACAGCTTGGTAGGATTGCCTTCGATTTCGATGTCTTCCAAAGCGGCATTGCTCCACACCGCCAGGAAGGTATTTACTGGTACGTCTGTGTAGGCATCACTGAACAGGGAAATTACATTGGCAGGATCTTCAGTTGGGGTTGGCGCAGCGGTCATAGGAGTCGTACCGCCAACAGTAGTCGTACCGGTAAAGATCACATCGTCCCAGTAGTAGGTTGCATCTGCAGCCGGAGAAGTACCAAAGTCGAAGAAGATGGACAGCTTGTCGTACATCGCTGCATAATCAATAGCGGGGGTACCCTCCACCTGATTTTTAAACTCAAACTCCAGCGTCTGCCAGGCGCCGGCAACTGCAGTGGTGTCTTCGGTTTCCACAAAAATACCGGCGTCCATGGAGTTCTCTACCTTCAGGCGGACCGGAACATCAGCTGCGGGCGACCAAACGCGTACAGAAATTACGCTTTCCGCAAAGGAGAAAGGGATCGCACTTGCGAAACCGGGATCGTTGGGCGTACCACCGAGGTTTTCAGACAGGGTCGTGCCTGCCCAGATTTCTGCGCCCGCCATTTTCACGGTCTCTACTACGGTATTGCCTGCATTTTCAGGGTCTTCCACCAGCATAGAGGAAGTGCCACCAAAATCGATTGTGCTGTAGAGCACGTTGTCTTCATCGAATGTCACCGGCAGGTCCATTTGTGCCGGAGGCAGCACGCCCGCGTAAAAGAACAGATTGTCCAGGTAAATGGTAGCCTCGCCAGCCGGTACAGCAGAGAGGACTAACTGTGAAACATCCGTTTGATTCATCCCTGTAAAATCCGTCAGCGGAATATCCAGGCTGACCCATTCGCCCTGTGTGAAGTTCTCAAACGGCAAGTTGAAGTTGGTATCATTGCCACCACCGAAGCCGTCTCCACCGAAATCGACCATATTGACGCGGAAAGTCGTGGCATTCGGTGTCCATACGTCAACATGGAGGTGTGTCATGCCTGCCGCAACGAGGTCCAATGCGTTATCGTCAAGCATTTCGATACCTGCAAAGTCCAGATTGGTATAGAGCTTGGCAGCATTGCCATCCACCTGTACATCTGATACAGTCCCGGCACTCCATGGGGCTGCATACGTATTCACAGGTACATCTGTATAGGCATCGCTAAACAAAGAAATTACGTCCCCTGCATCTTGCGTGGGCGTAGGGGCAGCCATAGTGGGCTCGGATTGTGCCATGCCCCATAGCGGGCTGAGGCACAAAAAGAGTAGAATAATTTTTTTCATAGTCTCATACAGTTTTTTACGTCCATTTGGAAAGTTTAGTTAAGGAAAAGAAGTTGCTGCGGGCCATTGGTCAGGCAGCCCGCAGCAGCTGATTCGTTTATTGGTAAACCCGCACCCAGTCGATTTCCATGGTAGATTCCATGAAGGCGGGGTCAATTGTTCCACCGAAGTTGCCCCCCATGGCGACATTCAGGATCAGGAAGAAATCGCTGTTGAAAGGCAAATCCGGATTATTGGCGAAGGTGTGGTACACCTCATCATCAATCAGGAAACGGATGAAATCTTCGGTCCAGGTAACGGAGTAAGTGTGGAAGTCTTCGGAGGCTCCGGGCAGATCGGTGGACTGGGTTACCGCATCGCCGGCAAAGTTACCCGGGAAATGCAGGGAGGAGAAAATGCGATCCTGTTCGTTGCCCACGTGCTCCATGATATCAATTTCGCCACAGGCGGGCCAGGTATTGGTCTGATAGTCTTCGCCTAAAAGCCAGATCGCCGGCCAGGTACCGCCACCGGTTGGCAGCTTCGCCCGAACGTCCACCCGCCCGTAGGTAAATTCAAACTTATCTTCAGATACAATCCGGGCAGAGGTAAACTGTGATCCGCCAAATTCTTCACGGCGGGCAGTAATCTTCAGCAAGCCGTCTTCCACGATCACGTTCTCCGGACTGTCGGTGTAGAACTGCGCCTCGCCGTTGCCCCAGCCGTTGCTGCCGGTACCGGTATTGTAGCTCCAGTTGGCTTCGTCCGGTGCACCATTGGTATCAAACTCATCTGACCAGACCAGGTTGTCGAACGCAGGCTCGTCAGCTCCTGGCTTGGTGGAGGTAAATATATGGTACCAGGCCAGGCCAGGATCGTTGCCCTGCACGACCCGGACTACCAGGCGGTTCTCTGTGACGGACAGGATCTCATAGGTGGAGGAACCCACGTAGTAGCTCATAAAACCACCATCGGTGAAGTTCATGACGGTTCCGCGGGTCAGCCCGGGGATACCATTCATAGCCACAACGGACTCCGAAGGGCTAAGGGACACCACCTGAGGCTCATCACTCACATCAAAGTCGTAGCAGTAGTCAAAGCCATTCGAGCCACCCGCCACACCTTCGAAATTAAAATTGAAGTAGGTCTGCCCCTTGTTGTTTAGCTGGTACAGCAACCGATTGCCGTCCATAGAGAAGGTCAGCTCATCCTGATAGAGGCAAGTGCTCTCAGCTGCACCGTCTTTTTCAAAAGGTACAGCCTGATAATAGTTGGCAAAGTAGTTCAGTTCGGCGTTGTCATCATTCTGGCCTACGCCCAGGTGCCCCGGCTCATCTGCGGCCCAGTACCAGGTTTTGGAGCTTCCACCAGTGAGGAGCTCCATGGCTTCATTATCGTTGAAATTGCTGAGCACCGTCACCTCCTGTGTAAAGGAAGTGGCCACACCGGCTTTGCCGGAAGCGATAGTGGTTACGGTGTAGGTGTTCACACCAACCTGGGTGAAACGCTTGGCAAATTTGCCCGTTGGCGACACTTGCTCTGTACCATCGCTAAATACGTATTTGTAGGTGATGGCATCGCTGGCATTAGCGGTGAAAGTCACCAGCCCGCTGCCGTCACCGTAGGGGTTGGCATCATCTGCTCCGGCAATGTTCACCGCTACTTCCAGTCCGGAAGGTGCTGTGATCTCGCCAAACTCGTAGTCTTCTTTTTCACACCCCAGAAAGACCAGCGCACTGAGCAGTATTATAGATATGGGAAAAAATTTCATCGTCTGATTTTTTTACTCAACAAGTTGAATGTCATCGAAATAGTAGGCTTCACCGGTACCGGCATTACCAAAGTCAAAGAAGAGTACCACGCGCTGATATTCATTGGAGAAATCAGCATCGGTGAAGTCAAATTCCAGCTCTTCCCATTGGTTCGCTACTGTATTTTGTACCGGACGCTCAATGAAAATATCGCCGTTGCCCAGGTTCTCAAACTTGAGTAGGACCTGTACATCAGCAGCGGGTGCCCAAACCTTCATACGGACTTTCTTTTGGGTAGAAAAGTCGATCGGGTTGCTCATGTCGAAGAACACACCGCCCCAGGTTTCTGAACCTTCGGCTTTGATAAACTCCACTACATTGGCGCTTTCGTTCGGGGCTGTCATGTCAGGGTTAGCCACCACCGAAGCACCTGCACTGCCGAATCCTTCGAAGCTGTAGTTGATATTAGCGTTTTCAAAATCCACCGGAAAGACCAGCTCTGCGCTACCGTCCGTCACTTCAATATCGTCGAAGTAATAATCTTCGCCTGCACCAGCGGTACCAAATTTGAAGAAAACCACTACACGGTTGTAATCATTGGCGAAGTCGGCCTCACTGAAATCAAAAACCAGCTCTTCCCACTCGTTGGCTACAGTATTCTGCATTATCACTTCATGGAACAAATCCGGATTAGCGGCATTTTCCACCTTGAGCAGAATGTCTATACCGGCTTCAGGTGCCCAGGTCTTGATCGCAATTTTTTGTGCGGAAGCAAAATCAACAGGCTCGCCCAGCTCCAGGAAAGAACCTGCCCAGACTTCTGAGCCATCCATTTTATTCAACTGGGCCACGCGGCTGCTTGGGTTCGCAGCCGACATATCCGGATTATCTATTACGGTGGAGGTTGCGCCACCAAAATTGGAGAAAACATACTCCTGAGTAGGGTCCTCAAAGTCAATCGGCAACAGTAGTGGATTGGCAATGGTCACCGTATCTGTAGCTTCTGCACTGCCTGTTCCGCCACTGCGGGCCACAACTCTGACCACATACTCGCCAGTGGCGCTATAGGTATGCCGTATCGTTTCGCCTTCCATAAAGGCAACTGGTTCTTCGTCAGGGGTTTCTCCGAAGAAAACTTCAAAAAAGGTTTCCAGCTCAGCGGTAGCCGCTACATCTATGGAAAATGGATCCCCAGGCACAGGCACGATGGTCACCTCCAGGTTCTGAGGCGCCTCAAAGGCTACGGTCAGATCCTGGGTGTAGCTGGTTACTTTGCCATTTACGCCCATCGCATCAATCGCAACAGTGTAAGTACCTTCGGTGTAAGTGTGCTCGGCGCTTTCGCCGGGCTGAAGTTCAACGCTTTCCTCACTGCCATCTCCAAAGAAGACCGTGTATTGGGTAACCCCCTGCCCGTCCGGCAAGATCGTTACATCGCCGGAATTGTCAGAAGCGATGGTGAATAGGGCGGAAATATTTGAAGGTGCCGGTATGCCCTCCAGCTCAGGCACCGTATCTTCCTCCGTACAGCTGAATAAGCCGATGAGGAGGAACAGAAATAGCTGATATTTTAAAATACGCATGGTTGTCAATTTTAGTAGCCTGGGTTTTGCTCCCAGTTTCCATTCGAAAATTGGATTTCTTCAAAGGGGACAGGGAACAGCTCGTGCTTGCCCTCCTGAAAGCCTTCGATCGCTTCGGCAGCCCGGCCCGTACGGACGAGGTCAAAGAAACGGTGCCCCTCTCCTACCAGTTCCAGGCGGCGCTCTGCCAGGATGAAATCGGTAAGCGCGCCGCCACTGGCGCTGATTTCGTGATCCATATCGCCAAATGCACGGCGGCGTACACGGTTTAGGTATTCGCGTGCCAGCTCATCGTCGATATTACCCCGGTTCAGGGCTTCTGCTGCCATTAACAGCACATCTGCGTAGCGGATCGCCCGGTAATTGTTCGGGTTGGTCAGGTTCTGATCACCGATGTTGGAATCGCCTTTGCGAGGCAGGTATTTGCGGTTGAAGAAGCCCGTGTGCTCATACCCTGTTCCGAAAGTCGCTCCGGTCTCTTCCGCCCAGGCATTAATATTAAGAATGGCATTGTCCCGGCGGCTGTCGCCCGGCTCGTAAGCATCATAGGCTTCCTGTACCGGCACATTAAAACTAAAGCCGCTGTCAAACTCAGGGCCCACATAGTTACGAATGCCATTGAAGCCAACGGCTACGTTGCCCTCGCTGCACTGCAGACAGCCAAAACCGGCACCTTCTGCGTCAGAGTACTGCACCTCAAAAACGGAGCCCACACCATTCTGGCCCTGTGGCTCGAAAATGACGCTGTAGTCCGGTTCCAGCTCGTACAAGCCAGAGTTGATCACCTCCTGAAGCACGGTTGCTGCTTCGGCAAACTTGTCTTGATAGAGGTAGGCCTTACCCAACAGCGCCTGAGCAGCGCCTTTGGTGGCCCGCCCTGTCTGAGGGGCTACATCTGCCAGGTTTTCCACCGCAAACTGCAAGTCTTCCTCAATGGCAGCATAGACATCTGATACCGGAGAACGTGGGATTCGGGTCTCATCGCCAATCGCAAAACGCTCATCACCATTCAGCGGAATCGGGCCAAACCATTTGACCAGCTCAAAGTGGTAGTAAGCACGCAGGAAATGAGCTTCCGCTAAAACCTGCGCTTTGCCGGGAAAGTCAGTCTTATCCTGGAATTCCAGAATATAGCTGGCCCTGTTGACACCGGCAAACATCCAGTTCCAGACATCCCGGAGATTGCTGTTTACCGGGGTGTGGATCATATCGTCGATCTGCTGAAAGCCCACCACGTCGGTAGCGCTTTCTCCACCACAGAGGGTATTGTCAGACGCAATTTCGCCCAGCAGTACATTCACATAAGTGGACTGCAGGATATCGTAGGCCGCAATCAATGCATTATTGTAGTCGTCCCCGGAGTTGAAATAGTTTTCCGAGTCGATAGAGTAAACGGGTGCCCGGTCTATGAATTCCTTTTCACAGGCTGTACTGAGTGTCAGTACCAGCAGGACAATCCCTATTTTTTGAAGGAAAGATTTCATGTTGGTCGATTTTACAGGTTAAGGTTTGCCCCGACCATGAAGATGCGGGGAATGGGGTAAAATCCGTAGTCGATACCGCCGCCAATCGGTGCACCGGATGAGGCTGCGGGGTCAAAGCCGCGGTACTGCGTGAGCGTCAGCAGGTTGTTCGCACTGACGTAAAGGCGCAGCGTAGACAAGTCATTGCGCAGGAAGGAAAGTGGCATGGTGTAGCCCAACTGTACATTCTGCAAGCGCACAAATGAAGCATCTTCCACAAAGAAGTCAGAGAAGACCAGGTTGGAAGTCGCGGCAGTTGTCACACGTGGCACCTCTGTGCTTGTGCCCTCCCCGGTCCAGCGGTCCAGATAGTAGTCCAGGCGGTTCACATCAGACAGCGCCCGCTCGTAATTGCGGACCATATCGTTGCCGATGGAAGAGAACACATACACCCGACAATCCAGCCGCTTGTATTCAAAGCCCAGGTTGAGGCCCATGGTAAAATCGGGGATCGGGTCACCCAGGTTGGTACGGTCATCGGCATCGATCACGCCGTCCCCATTGATATCCACAAAGCGAAGGTCACCCGGCTGTGCCTCTGCACCCAACGCAATCTGGGAAGGATGAGCTTCTACTTCTGTTGCATTTTGGAAGATGCCATCCGTCTGATAACCGAAGAAGTAGCCAATCGGCTGTCCAACTTCCATACGGGATGGGGCCAACTGGCCAACGCCGAAGGCGCCACCTTCGATAAAGCCGGTCCCGTTGTTCACTTCCAGCACTTCGTTGCGGAGGGTGGTAAAATTGTAGTTAAAGTTCACCTTTAGCTCATTGTCGTACCGCTGCTGGTAACCAATGGAAAATTCCAGCCCCTGGTTGCGCACCGAACCGGCATTGACGGTTGGAGAGGCAGCACCGGGAGCGGAGGTGCCAGTAATACCGGAAACAGGAATATTGGAAATCAGCAGATTATCCCGGGTGTTGATGAAGTAATCGGCTGTGATATTAATCTTGTAATCAAAGAGGGCCAGATCGATACCGGCGTTGAACTTCTCAGCTTCCTCCCACTGTAGTTCCGGGTTGGGCAAAGCACCAATCGCGGTGCCGTTAACCAGCGCGCCGTCGAAAACGTAAGTTGCCTCGCCACTCAGGGTGCCGATGTAGCCATTATTGACGATCTGATCATTACCCAGAATACCGTAGCTTACGCGAAGTTTAGCCAGGTCAACTTTGCCAACCGGATTGAAAAAGTCTTCGTCAGACAACACCCAGCCTGCGGTAAAGGATGGGAAAATCCCCACCCGGTTCTCCGGGCCAAATTTGGTGGATGCATCCCGGCGGAGCATCGCACTCAGCAGGTATTTTCCATCAAAATCGTACTGTGCACGCCCGAAGTAGGATAAGCGGCGCTCATCGTAGGCGTAAGAGCCCACGTCACGTCCTCCATCCGGGCTTGTGCCCAGGGCCAGTGCGATATCGGCAAAATTCCACGCGTTGTTCGGAACATCGAATCCCGTTGCAAACAGCCCGTTGCCTATTTCCCTGAAGATGGTGGAACCACCGGTCAGGGTCAGGTTGTGGGCACTACCGAAAGACCGCTCGTAAGTAGCGTAAAGATCAATCGAGTAGTTGTTGTCATTGATGGCGTTTTGATTCACACTGCTCCGTGTAACATCAAACACTTTACCTCCATAACTGATGAGCTTATTGAAAGTCCGCCCCTCACTGTTACTGGTATTGAAACCAACCCGGCCGGTAAGTTTCAGGCCTTCCAGCACTGTCCAGTCCAGGGTGGTCTGACCGTTGAGCTTATTCAGGTCATAATCATTGAAGGTATTGGCGATTTGTGCCAGCGGGTTAATAACCTCAATACCCAAACCTGGTGTATTAGGTACAAGGGTGAAATCGCCGGCATCATCGAAAACAGCTTGTGTAGGCGGTGCATTCAAAGCATTAAACAAGACTGCACCGAGACCATTCTCGTTGAGGGCATCGCGGTCTACGTAAGAATAAATGGCATTGGTAGTCAGTTTAAGGTTTTCAGTCAGGTCTATGCCAAGAGAAAGGCGTGCCGTACTCCGCCGGAAACTCGACTTATTCCCACCTACTATGCCCTCTTGCTCCAGATGAGAACCACTAAGGGAGTAGGTCACCCGGTCTGAGCCACCGGAAACGGTAACATCATGGCTCATCATGGGCGCCTGACCAAAAACTTCATCCTGCCAGTTGGTGCCGGCGCCCAGCCCGCTTGCATTGGGATAAGGCAAAGCCTGCCCGCCAGCCGCATAGGATTCGTTGAGCAGCAGAGCGTACTCTGTAGCGTTGAGCAGCGGCAGTGTACGGGATGTTTCCTGCAGACCGTAGTAGGTATTGTAACTCAGCTGAGGGGGCTTGTTTTTACGGCCGGTCTTGGTAGTCACCAAAATAACGCCGTTCGCACCAATTGTACCGTATACCGCTGCCTGCGCATCTTTGAGTACTGTAATGGACTCAATATCACTTGGGTTCAGGGTATTCAAATCACCCTGATAGCCGTCGATAATGACCAGTGGCGCGTTCTGCCCGTTGGTAGACACCCCCCGGATACGGATATCCAGGCCTGCACCGGGCGAACCGGACTGCTGTGTCACATTTACGCCAGGTGTAGTACCCTGCAGGGCCTGTTCAATTTTAATAGGTTTCAGTTCGTCGATGGTTTTGGAATCGACAATGGCAACCGCCCCGGTTACATCTCTTTTCTTTTGGGTACCGTAGCCAATGACTACGACTTCTTCCAGCACCTCGGCATTGGTGCCCATCTCGATGATCATCGGCGTGTCCCCCTCTACTGTTTTGGTGAGAGACTGAAAGCCCGTGTAAGAGAACTGCAAGACCGTACCGACCGGTACATTTTGCAGTTCAAAATCCCCATTGAAATCGGTGATAGTGCCTTTAGCACCACCAGAGTCACCACCACCAAGCATTAAAACGTTCACGCCGATCAAAGGCTCTCCTGATTCGGCATCCTGTACTGTGCCCTTAACGGTGACTTCCTGAGCGTACAGGAATCCACCAAGCAACAGCAGAAAAATGGTTAGGCAATTTTGTTTCATATCACTAGTTTTTTCCTCCCTGTATCAAAGCCAGAGCAGGACTTAATTGATTCTCATCAAAACTAGGACATGTATAGGTGGCGCAAAAAAAAGAGACCACAACAAAAAGCATACAACACCAAATAATTTTTTCCCTAAATGCAGTAAAGGCTCTATAAAGTTGGAATCCTACTGTATCCCCTACATTTGAAGGCGGTTTGACAAAACGAAACCACTCCTGCCAAACTGCCCGGATGAGGCCTATGTATAGGTGGTGTTGTGGTGAATTAAGGCTTTTCCGGGAGCGGTTTCAAATACTAAGAATGTATTCCACCAAGCCTTCATCGTGCTCCAGCGCCATCTTCTTACGCAACCTGTACCGCTTTACTTCCACACTGCGCACGGAGATATTGAGTAGAGGGGCAATCTCCTTGGAAGATAGATTAAGCCGGAGGTAAGCGCATAATTTAAGGTCATTGTGGGTGAGCTTAGGGTGTTTGTCCTGTACTTTCTTAAAGAAATCCTGGTCCGCGTTTTCGAAAGCTTCTTTGAAAAAATTCCAGGTTTCAGCCTCATCGGTGTTTTTATCAATGGTGCGGACTACCCGCCGGATGTTTTCATCCGGGGAGCCTTCCTGTTTCAGAGCGCTCTTGATTTGGTGCAGCAGCTCATTCTTTTTGACCAGGCTCATGGTCGAAATAGCCAATTCCCTGTTTTTACTGTCAATATCTTTTTGCAGTTGTTCATTGCGCACCTGAAACAGCTCCAGTTCCGCTTGTTTTTGCTGAGCCTCCAAACGTAGTTGGCTTTCGGCTTGTAATTCCTCTTTCTGCCTCTGATAGTACCTCGTGTAGGCCCTGTGGGTAAAGTAAATCAGTAGCAGTCCGAGCACCGTGTAAATGATCATCGCCCCTACCGACCAATACCAGGGACGGCTGATCACGAAGTCATAGGTTAGAACATTGCTGCTATGCTGCTGCCCTATACGCGACTGAATTTCAAGTGTATAGTGGCCAAAAGGCAAGTTGCGGAACGATAAGGTGGCGTCATGCGACCATTCACTCCAGGAATCATACAGCCCCAGCAAGCGATACTGGAATTCTGGTATAAAGTAACGGCTGTAGGTTGGCACTGCAAACTCAAAAGAGAGGTTATTGTAGGAAAAAGGCACTGTGGGGCTGCCACTTACCGGCAATGCCTGTTCCATGCGGTCGACCTTATGGCTAAGCACATGGGTAATATACACCTGATGATCCAACACTGGCAAATCTTCAAAATTGAAGACCAGATAGCCATCTGCAGTACCGATAAGGTAATGGTCGGGTTTGAGCCAGGTGATATTTTCATAGCCGGACATGGCATTGATCAGGTCGGCCTGTACCGGCACAGAATGCAATTCCCAATCTTCAGACAAGGTCCCTTTGGTGTAGTAGATGAGCGCATTGTCTGTGAAGAACCACAGGCGCCCTTCCGGATCAACCGACATCTTCCCGGATTCAAAAGCCTCGCCGGCGAGTTCCTCACTAAGAGCTTCGTAGCGTTCGAACCCCGCTTCAAACCCCTTCAGCGCAAAGAGCCCTTCCCGGGAATAGTAAAATACTTTTTCGTCAAAAGTCGCCAGGCCCGCATTCTTGCCTTTTACAGGCTCCGGGTAATCCATTCGGGCAACCACCTGACGGTAGTCTTTATCCAGCATAAGGCCAAAGACCCCTTTGTACTCGTGGCTGATGTAAGCCTCCTGTTCTTTGGGTAGCGCGATAAACCGGCTGGACAGATTAAACCCTTCCACTTTATTTCGAAATGACCACTCTCCCCCTGATTGTTCAAGCAGAGACAGCCCGTAGTAATTGCCCTGCAAAATGAGGTCGGGCCTGCCTGGCACACGGACAAACTGCCAGGTGCCGCTTTGCCCAAACACCTGTTTCGATGTAAGCCCATTGATGATGAAAGTGCCCTGATCGTGCCCGCAAAACAAAGTACCTTCGTATTGGAACAATGACCATACCTGCCCGGTAGTACCCTCCACCAGCGCAAATTCGGTACGCCCTGGCACCTGGGTAAACAACCCCTGATTGGTACCAAAGTAAAGCCGGCCATTGTACTCCACCGCAGTATATACTGTACCTAACACCCCATTTTGGTCAGTGTATTTTCGGAAGGGAGAGCTCAGGTTCACGCAACTGATGCCATTATCGGTGCCGGCCCAAAGGTTGTTGGAGGCATCTTCGTAAAGCGAAAGCACCGTGTTATTGGTCAGGCCGTCAGTCTGAATAATTTGGTAAGCCACCTGTCCGGAGGCGTTCAGGATAAAAATGCCATTAGAAATAGTGCCTAGTGCAAGCTGCCCGTTTTCCAGACGAAGTGCGCTGTACACCCGGGTATTCTGCATACGGAGAGGGTCCTGTAGTTTTTCAGTAGTACCATCCGGACGGACCAGCCACCTGCCATGCCGGTCCGTGACCACACCGATGCCTTCCCGGGTATCCCAGGCATAGATAATCCTGGAAGGCAGGGCAGACTTCAGGAGCGGCAGGGCTTTTCCTCCTTCCAAACGATAAAGCATCGCCCGGGCATCGGAGAAAATCAGATCCTGCCGAACTTCAAAGAGCTTGTCCACGCCGTCAGCTGGCCGGAAGACCTCAATGGCTTCAGTTTCCAGATCATAGATAAAGAGCTGGTCAAGCGACTGAAAAATCAATTGCCCTTCATGGGACAGAATATTCCAGAAATGTTCATCCGCGACCATCTGACCGGCTACGGACTGAGAAAGAGACTGATACTCCAACCCTCCGTGTGCATTAGGTGCCCAAACGCCAAACTCCTGATAACAGCCGGTATAAACTTTACCCTCTATCACCTTCACCGCCCGGATAATCGTTTCGTTGGGCGATGGGAAGAGGGTCCACTGCATGCCGTTGTACTCCAGCAGCCCTTCATTATTAGCGACATAGATGAATTGCCGTTCACTTTGGCTCAGCATCCAGTTTTGGTTGCCGGCATCGTATACATCCGGCTCAAATGCGTCGACAGGAGGCTGTTCCTGCCCCGGTAGCCAGGCATAGTACAATAGCAAAAGGAAGGGCAGCAGTCGTCGCACTTTGGAGAGTTTTAATCCATTTTGTCGCACAAGTTAAGAACTTCAGGCCATCTGCGATTCCGAAAATCGGGATGTTTTTTGTCAGCTAAGTTTTATTACCGGCTGAAATTGCCCAAAACAGGAGCCGGGCAGCCGGCCACCACCCGGACAGTCTACCCGGCAAATTCTGATTTTGGGTATCCCGTACGCACCAAGCCAAGGCTATAGCTTATATTTGCGCATACCCCAACAGCCCAACTACCTCAACCGAAAAATTCAATCTGTGGAGCCATCATCCAACCGGAATTATGCATTAGGTTTTGCCCTGCTTGGGGCCTTGTTTTTCCTGCCCTTTCTGGGCGGAGTACATCTTTTTGACTGGGACGAGGTGAACTTTGCAGAAATCAGCCGGGAGATGCTGATCACCCGTGAATACACGCGGGTTTATGTCAATTTTGAGCCGTTTTTTCAGAAGCCGCCGTTTTTCCTTTGGCTGCAGGCGGCAGCTATGGCTGTTTTCGGGGTTGGGGAATTTGCCGCACGGTTCCCAAATGCGGTTTGTGGGATGATCACGCTACCGCTGTTGTTCCGCATCGGCCAGAAGCTCAAGGGTACACGCTTTGGCCTGATCTGGGCAGGCGCTTACTTCGGGTCCGTCCTGCCTTTTTTATATTTCAAATCCGGTATTATCGACCCCTGGTTCAATTTGTTCATTTTCCTCGGCGTTTACTACTTCATTCTGGCCTACTGGAAACGCAGCCGCTTTGAAGGGGTGCTCCTGAGCAAGAATGCATGGTGGTATCTTTTCCTTGCGGGGTTCTGGATCGGGATGGGCATGCTCACTAAGGGCCCGGTGGCCTACCTGATAGCAGTACTGACTATGGGGGTCTACTGGGTTTATCAGCGTTTCCGCTTTTATGTGAATGTGCCTCAATTTCTGTTCTTCACCCTTTCCGCTATGCTTGTCAGCCTGATTTGGTTCGGGCTGGAGACCCTGAAGAACGGCCCGGAATTCATGATCGAATTCAATGTGTACCAGTACCGTTTATTTAGTACGCCGGATGCCGGGCACCGTGGTTTCCCGGGTTATCATTTTATAGTTTTGCTGTTAGGCTGCTTTCCGGCGTCCATCTTTGCACTTCGGGCTTTTTTCAAACTCCCTGGTGAAGTGCACGTTTTTCAGGTTGACTTCCGCCGCTGGATGAAGTTTCTATTCTGGACCGTCCTGATACTCTTCACTATCGTGAAGTCCAAGATCGTGCACTATTCCTCTATGTGTTATTTCCCGCTCACCTACCTGGCAGCACTGACCATCGAAGGTATGATTAACGGAGAAATAACGTTTAAGCCATGGCTAAAGGGGTTCTTGTACAGTATCGGGGGGTTGTATATCCTTCTAACCCTAGCCCTTCCATTTGCAGGTATGCAGGCGGAAGTCCTGTCGCCCTTATTTAAGGATCCGTTTGCACAGGGCAACTTACAGGCTGAGGTCAATTGGACCGGCTGGGAAGTCATCCCGGGGCTTTTCCTGCTCGGGCTGCTGCTGCTGTTTAGCCGCTTCATAAAAAAGAACCGTCAGCGCGCTTTTGCCCTGCTTTTTGGAGGCATGGGCATTTTTATCATGCTCACGCTAATTTTCTTCATCAAACGTATAGAAGGCTATTCTCAACGTGCTGCCGTGGAGTTTTTCAAGGAAAGGGCTGCCGAAGATGCCCACTATCTCGTCACAGGGTACAAATCATACGTACACTTATTCTACACCCGCCCTCAGCAGGGCGGAGAAGCCTGCTTTATGGATGAGGACTGCCGGGAAGAGCTCCTCAATGGCCCGGTAAGCAAGCCGGTATACATCGCAACTAAAGTACATAAAGCAGAAGCACACCGCAATAACCCTAATTTAGAATTACTGGAAGAAAAAAATGGTTTTGTCTTTTTCCGGCGGCTACCGGATTAACAGATCGCTCCGCTAAGTTTTGATTTTATTTCACTACTTTTGATAAGACAACTACTAAGGCAAACTATGAGTCGCTTCTTAAGACCCAAATACAATAAACTCGGGGATGAAAACCTGATCGAGCTCTTCAAGCAACGGAGAGACGAAGCTGCACTCAATTGCCTGATAAAGCGCTATATGTCAAAGGTCTACTATTTCTCGCTAAGCATTTTGAAAAATCAGATGGATGCCGAGGATGCGGCTATGGAGGTCTGGGCTAACCTGAAAAATCACCTTGTCAGGTATCAAATTGATAATTTCTCTGCCTGGCTCATGAAAGTCACCAAAACAGAAAGCTTGAAAGTACTGAAAGGCCGAATGAAAAACCGGTTTGAGGAACTTTCTGAAAAAAATGACCCCGCGCTTATGGAATTTCCACTTTTCGAAGCTCTTGATGATAGAAATCCGGAATTGGAAAAGCTTTCTAAAGCTGTGGATGAATTGAAAGAAGAACAAAACCGATGTATCGTCGCATTTTACTTCCAGGGCATGTCCTACGAAGAAATAGCCGAAGAAGAAGGCTTTGAACTCAGCAAAGTCAAAAGCCACCTCCAAAACGGGAAACGAAACCTCAGATTGCAGTTAACCAAGTGAACATGAAAAGGGAACAGCCAAAGAGCAAAAAAAACCTGACCAAAGAAGATTTTAAGCGCTTTCACCGTACCGGAAAAGTAGATGTTGACCCTTCCCGTTACGATGCGTTTTCTCAGGCTGCTTTAGGCGGCGTAAGGTACCAAAAAGAAGACCCTGAACTTGTTTTTTCAAGGATGGAGAAGCAGCTTGGGCTGCAGGACTCAGGTGGTGCCCGTAGTGTCTCCCTGCGGCTAATCATGACCGCTGCTGCCACCATTGCTATTCTCATAAGTGTAGGCTACCTCGCCTTCTTTCAGGGCGCTTCTGTTTCCGGAGCAGAAATGTACAACACCCACTTTATGCCGCTCAGCTATGTGGATGATGATATTAAACGCGGCACCCGAACACAAAGCAACGCCAGCAGCGATATCAAAACCCAGGCAATTCAAGCTTATACGGAAGAAGATTATGCCAAAGCGGAAGGGCTGTTTCAGCTTCACCTCAGCCAAACGGACCCTCAGGACCGCACCGCCCGCTTTTTCTATGGGATTACCCTACTCGACCAGGGCAAATTGAAACCTGCCATTTCTATTTTCGAAGACACCCGGAACAACCCGCCAGTAGCTGCGTTCAAACGGCCGGCTACTTTTTACCTGGCATTAGCTCATATCCGGCAGGAACAGCATGAAAAGGCGCTGCCGCTTTTACAGTTTCTTGCCAACCGGGAGGACCGCTACGGCAGGAAGGCTTCTGAAATATTATCCGACTATGGTCTTAAGCCAGGTTCGTAATCTGGCTTACTGCCACCTCCTGTACCACCATATGCCAACAAACAAGCCGGCAGCCATCAGCCCTGCAACCAACATCCACAGATAATCCTGAAAGACAAAGGCAGACAGCTGTACAGGGGTCAGGTCTCCGCTGTAAATAAAGCTGCTCCAATAATAAGGGTGAACAAAAAGGTCATCGTTTTTCAGGCAGTGAATTTTAGCTTCCCGCAGGGCTTCTGCCTTCCCCAGCCCTTCACTAAGCTTTTTGTAAAACACCTGGACAAGGTCGGGCACCAAATCATCTTTGATGGGCCATAAGGTCATCACTGTATTCGGACAGCCCGCATAAGCAAAAGCGTGCCCGAGGCTTATTGCTCCCTCCCCTGCCTTTATGGTGCCAAAGCCCGTATTGCACCCACTCAGAAAGCCAAGCTGCGCGGGAATATGCTGCCCGTAAATTTCGTAGATATTCAATTTGCCGTCTTCTTTGCCGGTCCCTTTGAGCAACAGGTGCGTGGCATTTGGGAACTGATCGTTGATAGCCGTATGGGTAGCCAGATGCAAAATACCAGACTCAGCGCATTTTTGCTTAAATGATTCCTCGGTGGCATCTATGCCTGTCAAGAAAGTTCCCTGGAAAAGCTGATCCAGCATACTGACTTCTTTTTGCGCTCCGGGCAAAGGCCCAAATTGATCTCCTGCCCTTACACTTCCTTCACTTCCATCAAACAGCGGAGCCATAGCAGTAACGCCATAGCGTATCCCAACCTCCTGCTGAACACCTTTGTACAGCAGTGCCGCACTTCCAGACAACAGCCTTCTTGTTTGATAAGCCTCCAGCAGATACTGATGAGGCTCAGCTCCGGGAGGCTTCATAAGAAATTGATCGAACGGGATATACAACAGGGGACCATCCGGAATTATAACCAGTTTTTCATCATTGATATACGATTGTAAAGGCTCAAAGACCTGCTGATAAACTTTGTAGCTTGCTTCGCTTGCCCAATCTTCGTTATTGCGAAGCGCATCGTACAGAAACCGGATATCCTTTTCCAGGCCGTCTGCCTTTAGTTTAAGAAAGTGGGTGGTTTCAGTATCGGCAATCAGGACATACAATTCCCTATCCGTATAAAAGTACTCTATCATCGTCTCGTCAGGATCTACTACATCACGCCTGACTGTTTCCAGGTCTGGCATAACCAACGCAATGCGGGTTTTGTAGTAACGCGGATATTGGTCCCTGATGATATCAAACAAGCTATCCTGAGCGTGGGTCAGCCGATCGAGCTCTCTCTTCCATGCCTCAACTTGTTCTGGGGATGAACTACTGCTCAGAGTATTGAGATTCAACTGGTAAAAAGCGATATCCTCCCGAAAACTCCTTTCTGCCTCAACCACCCGTTCAGAAATATCATAAAAGCGGGCAGCTTCCATGGCATTCAGATTTTCCATTACCGACAGGGCCTTGTTCTTTTCCATATACAGGAAAGCCCGGTTAATGTGCAGCTTATCTCCCGTCTTTTGGTATAGGCGGTAGTGCATTCCAATGAGCGCATTGTACAGGCTTTTGGAATTGGCCGACATAAGCTCCTTGGATTTCTGGCTCTGATATGACAGCCGGGATGCGGTCACCGCTGAATCAGCCGCTTGCAAGGTCTTCAGCGAGGCCTGCTGCAACTCAAAATCCGCTATTTCGCTGGCTTTTTGCTCCAGCAATACCGCCTGTAACGGGAAGAGCGTGAGTGTATAGGCAATAGCCTCCATAGCGCGCCAGTTTGGAATATCTGTATAGTCCGCAGGCTGATAACCAGGCACGAGCACCCGATAAGCTTCCTGCACCGCCCAAAGCGCATCTTCCGTCCGCCCAAGCGCCTGAAGGATTTTGCCTTTAACCAGCTTGGTCCCTGCCCAGGATTCGGCACTCCAGGAACTGACTTCCTCCGCTTTGCCTACCCAGTTTAGGGCCTCGGCTGCATGACCGGCTTCCAATACATTCCTGGCTTTATAGTTGTAGGCGATCTGCAGGTAAGCCGAATTGCTAAATGAGGGTGCAAGGGCAATGGCTTCGTCAATAACTTCATCCAGTAAAGCTTCACTACGGCGGGCTTTCCCGCTCTCACTGTAAGCCCAGATCAGATTGAGTTGGGTAGAAAAGATATTATCCGTCAGGGTATCACTTAACCGGCGGCGTATAGCCAGTGCATTTTTCAGGTGCAGGATACCGGTCTCCCATTCATCCACTTCTACATAAAGTGCTCCAAGATTATTGAGGGCACGAGCCAGGTTTCGGTCTTCATTGGCAGCTTCAACTGCCTCCTCCTGCGTGAGAATAGCCCTTTCGAAATCTCCCAGCTCAGCATAGATATGGGCTATGTTGTTTTTGGCATAAAAGATATCAGCCCGCCTGCCTAGTTCCAGTGAAATACTCAGAGAGGTATCCAGAAAATTCAGTGCCTGGCTCCAGTTGCCACGCCCGCCATAAGCAACACCCAGGTTGTTATAAGCCGTTGATGCATTATGGCTGCGGTAGCCATTGATGAGCAGAGCAGCATCTTTTGCCTTATGACAAAAGGACAATTTGCGCTCATAGTCCTTCTTATGCCCAAAATAGAGGCTCATATTCATCAAAGCCAGCGGATAGTACGAAAGCGTGTCCCTGACCGCTGCCAGGTGCTCTTCAATTATGCTATAAGCTTTGAAAACGGCTGCATCACGTACCTCATCAGGATAGGGTAGATAGTAGGACATTTCACTAGCCCACGTCTTCACGTAAGCCATATGGTAATAATCGCATACTGACTCATAGTAAGGATAAGCCAGCTCATAGGCCATGTAAGCATCGGCATACGCTCCGGCTTCCCGAAGTTCGTCAGCTTCACAAACCAGCACATCAGGTGTGTCTTCCTGGGCTTGACCGGCAGATATGCCAAAACATACTACCAGAGCCCATGGATTTAGTTTCCATAGATTCATAATCCCCCGTTGATTAATCCAGCCTGAAAGTACTTGTTTCGGGAAGAAAAAGAAAAATTCTAATGGAATTTGGAAACATTTTAAACGAAACCTGGTTAGGTCCCCGTAATAGGTTTTAGTTAAAATAGTTGAGTTGCACGCAGGACAGTGATCCTGTGTGCAATTTTTTTTCTCTATGATTGTCGTCTTACTGCTGCTTTCCATTTTCTTGTTGTACGTGACGGCCCCACGGGGCACCCTTTGGCACGAAGCCACACGGCTTCCGGTGCTGTGGTATCAGGCATTGCGGAGCAGGCAGCCAAAAGCAACACTCAAAAGGATAAACTATGGGCCGCACCTAAGGCAGTACTACCTTTACTGCGAACCGAAGCTGCCATCGGCGAACCCTCCCAGATGGATTATTTATTTTCATGGTGGTAGCTGGAGATGGGGCAAACCCGATTATTTCAGGGTACATGCCCACATCCTTGCCGGTTTGGGGTACCATGTGATTCTTCCTTCCTACCGCCCTTGCCCCCAACACAACTACAGTCATATTGCTGCCGACCTGAAGGCGCTGCTCCGCAATTTGGACCAAAAACATGCTGACTGGTCGCCACAGGCTACGATTGCCGGCGGTATGTCTGCCGGAGGGCATTTGTCCGCCTTGCTGGCTCTTGATGCAAATTTAATCCGCGAAGCCCTGCCCAATGCCAGATCAATCGCCGGTTTCTTTGCACTTGGCGCCCCGCTCGACCTGGAGCAAATGCCCAAAAGTTTTGCTATCCGTGACCTGGCAGGCCCCCGGGAAGACCCTTTGTTTTCCAAAGCCAACCCCGCCGCGCATCTTCCACTTCAACCCCAACAGCGGGGGCTTATCATCCACGGTGATCAGGACGGTATGGTCCCGGTAGCAGCTGCCAGGGCCTTCGTTCAGAAAGCTAAAGGCAGCTCAAATGACATTGCCTTTCATCAGATTGAGCGAGGCACTCACCTGAGCATAGCAGCATGGCCTTTTCAAAATGAGCAGGTCCGCCAAATCATCACCAACTGGCTTTCCCAAAACCCCACCCCCCCTAAGCCGTAAACCCATCCGGCGAGTTCTAGACCAGCTTTGATGTCGCCCCCCCCCTGAAATGTAAAAAACAGGATAGAACAGGCACTACCCAGTCCGGTTAAAACATCCCACTCTCCCAGCCGTTTTAATTACGGACACAATATAACATTGAAAATCAATCCTATACATGGCTAACCAAACCAATCCGAAACCCCAACCTTCCAATGGCAAGCCCAAATCCCCTTCTGGCAGATCGCCGTCGTGGCTACTGTACATATTGCTTGCCCTGCTTTTGGGACAAGCCCTTTTTTATTTTAATGGCTCCCAGACAGAGGAAATCTCCTGGAGCCGCTTTAAGCAGGAGATGCTTGGGAACGGAGACGTCTACAAGATTGATGTCATTAATCAAAAAAAGGCGGAGGTCTATATCAAATCTGAAGCCCTTACAACTAGCCGTTACCCGGAAATTGACTCTAGTCAGGCAGGGCCGCATTACACCTTTAATATCGGTTCGCTGGATAACTTCCAGGAAACGCTTGATGCCAATCAGGAAGCAACGGGGAACGCTATTGACCTGGCCTTCCAGGAGCGCACTGACTGGTTAGGCAGTATTTTGTCGTGGATGCTTCCCATACTGATTATCGTAGGGATATGGGTTTTCGTCCTTCGGCGTATGAGGCCTGGTGGGGGCATGGGTAGCGGCGGGGGCAATATATTTGACATCGGCAAGTCCAAAGCCAAGTTGTTTGAAAAAGGCTCCAGTGATGTCACTTTCAAAGATGTGGCCGGATTGGAAGAGGTTAAAGTGGAAGTCAAAGAGGTTGTGGATTTTCTGAAGAACCCGTCCCGTTACACCAAATTGGGTGCGAAAATACCCAAAGGCGTACTGCTCGTTGGCCCTCCTGGCACCGGTAAGACCTTGCTGGCAAGAGCAGTAGCAGGCCAGGCAGAAGTCCCTTTTTACTCTATCTCCGGTTCTGAGTTTGTGGAGATGTTTGTAGGGGTCGGTGCCTCAAGAGTCCGTGACCTTTTCAAAAAAGCCAAGCAGACCTCCCCCAGTATCATTTTTATTGATGAGATCGATGCCATTGGCCGCTCCCGGGGCAAAAGTGCAGCTATGCAGGCCAACGATGAGCGGGAAAACACCCTCAACCAAATTCTGACTGAAATGGACGGCTTTGGTACCAACACCGGTGTCATTGTGATGGCAGCGACTAACCGTGGCGATGTCCTCGACCGCGCACTGTTGCGCCCTGGCCGTTTTGACCGGCAGATTTACCTGGAATTGCCCACCCGTACCGAGCGCAAAGCCATTCTTGAAGTGCACACCAAGCCGCTTGCTATGTCCAACGATATCGACCTCGATACTCTGGCCGCCCAAACTCCGGGCTTCTCCGGTGCAGATATCGCCAATGTCTGCAATGAAGCAGCGCTGATTGCCGCCCGCCGGGGCAAGGAACAGGTAGAAATGAAAGACTTCTACGATGCGACCGACCGCGTCATTGCCGGACTGGAAAAGAAAAGCAAAATTATTAGTGAGGGGGAAAAGAAGGTTATCGCCCACCACGAAGCCGGCCATGCTACCGCCAGTTGGTTTTTGAAATACGCCGACAATTTGCTGAAGGTCTCCGTAGTGCCCCGGGGACGGTCCCTCGGGGCGGCATGGTACTTGCCCCAGGAGCATGTCATTTATAACACCGACCAATTCATGGACCGGATCTGCACCGCACTGGGCGGCCGGGCGGCGGAGGAGATCATCTTCGGCAAGGTCTCCTCAGGTGCATTGGATGACCTTGAAAAAGTGACCAAACAGGCTTATACCATGGTAGCTTACTACGGGCTCAACGAAAAACTGGGCAACGTCAGCTACTATGACAGCACGGGGCAGAGCGAGCAGTCCTTACAAAAACCTTACAGTGAAGCTACCGCACAGGTCATTGATGAGGAAGTCCATAAACTCGTGGAGACAGCCTACGAAAGGACCCTCAGTTTGCTGCGCGACCACCGCAGTCAGCTTGAGGAACTGGCCCAATTGCTTCTTAATAAGGAAGTGGCCTTTAAGGATGACCTCGTAGCGATTTTCGGGGAACGGACACAGGAAGTTGAAGCCTAAATGTTTACCTTTGAGCTCTCACTAAAGCAAGGGACTTGGAGAAGCATACGCTTTACGAACTCAATGAATACATTCGAAGGATCATCGCGCTCAACCTGCCCGCACCAGTTTGGGTGAGCTGCGAAATCTATCAGTTGAATGTTTCCCGGGGGCACCGGTACCTTAGTCTCGTACAAAAAGCTGAAGGACAGGACCTCATTATTGCCCAAAGTGACGCAGTGCTATGGCAAAGGCAATACCGGAAACTGGAGCGCAAGCTGGGTACTGGCATGCAGCAACTCCTGAGCGAAGGTGCTGCTGTGTTGTTGCAGGTTAGCATAGACTTCAGCGAGCGCTACGGCCTCAAACTGGTGATAGAAGATATCGATCTTTCCTACACTATTGGACAGTTGGAGCAACAGCGCCGTGCCACATTTGAGCGCCTGAAGCAGGAACAGTTGCTTGCCAGAAACCGCCAAGTGCCTCTTTCGCTTATCCCGCAGAGGCTCGCTGTCATCAGTTCCCCTACGGCTGCCGGTTTGGAAGACCTCATGCGCCAGCTGGAGCAAAATGAGTATGGGTATCAATTCCAGGTCAGGGTTTTCCCTGCTGCCATGCAGGGGCAAAATGCCCCGTTGGAGGTAGCCGCTCAAATTCGCAGCATCCAAAGCCTGACCAGGCCCTACGATGTTATTATTATTGCAAGAGGAGGTGGAGCAAGACTTGACTTAGCCGCATTTGATGACTACGAGCTGTGCGTGGCCGTTGCAGAATGTCCGATACCTGTACTGACCGGAATTGGACACGAAATTGATGAGGTTTTGCTCGACCTGGTTGCCCATACCGCACTCAAAACCCCTACGGCTGTAGCCGAATGGCTGATAGACCGGGCGGCCCGGTTTGAAAGCCAGCTGGTGGAGGCGGGTTATGCCATTTCAAAACTGGTACAGCAACAGTTTAGCCAGCAAAAACTGCAACTTGAACGATGGGCACAACAGTTAAAATATCTTTCTGTACAAAAGCTGCAACGGGAGAATCAGCATATTGACCGGCTCAGGCAGCTCATCCCCCCAACGGTCCGGCAGCATCTGAAACTGAAACAGCAACAATTGCAGCAATTTGAGCAGTTGCTTCAGTTGCTAAGCCCCGAGGCCACACTCCGCCGCGGCTATACACTTACTACCCTTGAAGGACAACCGGTAACCGATGCCCGGGACGTCAAAAAAGGAGATATTCTGACCACCCGTTTCAAGGACGGGACCGTAAAAAGCAAAGTGCAATGAACCTAACTTACGAAGAGGCTATCCAGGAGCTCCAGGAAACAGTAACCCAACTTCAGGAAGACGAAGTGAATATTGATGAGCTCTCGGCTAAAGTAAAACGGGCAGCGGAACTGATTGCCTATTGCCGGGAAAAACTGCGGGCTACTGAAGCGGAAATTGGCGGGCTGTTTGAAGGGTGACAGAACAATAATAGCCATCCTGGCAGTGACCAGAACGGCTATCGTGATACAAGACGTGGAAACTTTTACTGACGCTTGAAGATGTAGCGTGTGATAAAAATCCCATCTGTATCATCTGCACCGGCACTGCTTTCCACACCGGATGTCACAAATGCCAGTTCCCAGCCTTCTGCCACCAGTTGATTGATACGGGAGCTGACCAGCGCATCGTTTGAAGCGATGTTTTGGAAGTTGATGCCTACCAGGCTGTAAAAGTTCAGCAGTTTGGTTTCTGAGAATTCATCCACTTTTGCATCCCGCCGCCTTACACTGCGCTGATCACTGGTCGTGCCGTCGGTTCGTTCAGTAGTAAAATCTTCAGCGTCAACTTCGGTTTTGTTTTCGATGATCCGGGAACGCCCCAGCCCACCGGGCACAATAGACTCTACAGTGGTAATGACTTTATATTCCTGAGCTTGTGCAAAAATGAGGCAACCGGTGAGCGCGATAAAAGTGAACAATGCTTTTTTCATGTTAAGTCGGGTTTTGTTGTGTTAAATAAAGCCGCAAAATACACCCGCCGGAAATAGGACGCCAGTGCTAGTGACAGAATTAGGAAAACCTTAATACCGGAGTCGCGATAACTTAAAATCCTTAACAGATAGCAGGCAATTTTTTCTAGCTTTGCAGGCAAAACCACGCGATCCAACCATGGCATATCAAGACTCTATCCTTTATCCGGACTTTAAAGTTGGTGTACTGGGCGGCGGACAGCTCGGCAAAATGATGGCTCAGGCCGCTAATAACTGGCACCTGCCACTTTTCCTGCTCGATACTGATAACTCCTTCCCTGCAGGACGGGTCTCTCCCTTCTTCACCGAAGGCAACTTTAAAGACTACGATGATGTGTACAACTTCGGCAAAGACAAGCAGGTGCTCACCATCGAAATTGAGCATGTCAATACCGAGGCGCTACACCAGTTGGAAAAAGAAGGCGTGAAAGTGCACCCTGCCCCCGCCAAACTGGACATCATCAAGGACAAAGGGTTGCAAAAACAGTTTTATGCAGCGCACAACATTCCAACCGCTCCCTTCAGGCTTTACAAGGATGAATCGGAAGTCAAACAGGCCGTAGCCCTTGGAGAACGCCCCCTGCCATTCGTACAAAAGTCACGTACCGCAGGCTACGACGGGCGGGGCGTAAGCATTATTCGCTCAAAAGCAGACCTGGAAGAAAAGCTGCTGCCCGGCCCCTGTATGATTGAAGATCTCGTGGAAATGGACAAGGAAATAGCAGTCATCGTAGCCCGCAATGAAAGTGGTCAGACCCAGGCCTTCCCGGCCGTGGAGATGGCCTTCAATCCGGAAGCCAACCTGGTGGAATTCCTGTTCTGCCCGGCCAATATCAATAAGGAAGTAGAAGCCAAAGCCGAAGCCCTGGCCGCTGAGGTCATCAATGCCTACGGTATCTGCGGACTATTGGCAGTGGAGCTGTTTCTGGACAAGGAAGGTAACCTCTTGGTCAATGAAGTCGCTCCCCGTCCTCACAACAGCGGGCACCATACGATCGACAGCTGCTACACCTCCCAATTCGAACAGCACCTGCGGGCTATTCTCAACCTGCCACTTGGCAGTACGAAAATGAAATCGCCATCTGTTATGGTGAATTTACTCGGCGCACCCGGCCACACCGGCCCGGTCCATTACAAGCACCTGGAAGAGTGCCTCAAAATTGAAGGCGCCCATTTCCACCTCTACGGCAAAAGTACGACCAAGCCGTTCCGCAAGATGGGTCACGCGACTATAGTGGATGAGTCACTGGAGCGTGCCGTTGGGAAAGCGCGTTGGATTCAGGAAAAGCTGGAGATTGTGAGCGGGAGCTAATCCCAAAACGTCCCCACTCTATCTGTAGCTTTCATTTGCTCATCCATCAGGCGCTGCAGCTCAGTAACAACTTCCGGGAACTGCTCCGACCGGTCGAAACGTTCGCCGGGGTCTTCATTTAGGTTGAACAGCAGAGGCAGTTTTCCATCAAAGTAATCCAGGCCCGTCTGACTGGAGGTTATCCGGTGTAACTTCCACGGTCCTTTACGCACGGCTTGCAACTGATTGCCGGGACCGTAGTAGAAAAAAGGGCGATCTGAAAGCGTCTCTCCACGCAAGAGGGGGCGAAGGTCACCACCATCCACTATCCGGTCTTCGGGAATATCCTGCCCGGCAAGCCCTAACAAAGTCGTGTACCAATCCATCGTATTGGCAGGCGTACGCTGTACCTGACCAGGCGCAATAGTCCCGGGCCAGCAAGCAATGCCTGGCACCCGCATCCCTCCTTCCCAGGTGCTGCCTTTTCCGTCCCGAAGATGCCCCGCTGAGCCACCATCAGCGCCCTTGATAATCCATGGCCCATTATCACTGGTGAACAGGATAAGGGTGTTTTCTGCCATTCCTGCCTCCTCCAGGGCCGCACGTATGCGCCCAACCGCATCGTCAATCTCTTCCACAACATCACCGTAGGTGCCTGCGCGGGACTGCCCTTCAAAGTCCTTGCCCGGGTACAGAGGGACGTGAGGCATCGCAAAAGGCAGGTAGACGAAAAAGGGGGACGGGGCGTCTTCCCGCATGAAGTCAATAGCCGTCTGCGTATACAGGCCGGTAAGCAGGGACTGATCGGGGTTCATGCCCAGTGTATCGTTGCCGGAAAGCAGGGCTATATCCGGCCATTTGGGTGGGATCATATCGTTGCTGTACGGCAGGCCTACGTAGGTGTCAAACCCATTCTGCAAAGGAAGGAAGCCCGGCTGTGTAGACCCCAGGTGCCATTTGCCAAAACACCCGGTACGATAGCCCGCTGCTTTAAGCCCTTCGGCTAAGGTATGCTCCTCACGGTGCAATCCGCGCTCCGACTTTGGATACAGCACCCAGTCAAAACCCGAGCGCACCGGATAGCGGCCGGTCAGGAGAGCATAACGGCTTGCGGTGCAGGCTGGAGAGGCACTGTAAAATTGGGTAAACAACATCCCGTCCTTTGCCAATTGGTCCAAATGGGGGGTCGAAATCGTGGGGTGACCATAGGCGTGCAGGTCGCCGTAGCCTAGGTCGTCACAAAAAATCAAAACGACATTCGGTGAATTGGATTCCTGAACGGAATGGTCCATTTGTGAAGGCTCTGGCGCAAAAAGCAAAGACATTAGGCTCAATATATGGCTGATAAGGTAGAATGGCATAAAGCAGATAATGTGATGGAAGAATATCCAAACTTAACCAATGGTTTCAGAATATTGAGCAAACACTTACATTGATTTTTTACTAAATGAACGGAATACAGGATGTCCACTCATCCGATTTGTGGAATGCTAGCTCAAATGCCCCGGGGCCTTTGAGAATGCTCATCTCCATTCTTTAGGGAATTCATATCCCAGTTGATCCATATGTACCTCCATAAGGTTAATAACAGAAGGGATAATATCCTCATCGAAATAGCTTCTAAAGTCTCTTTCCCGGTTTTGGGTACTGTTGATTTGAGGGATTTCAACTTTAGGCATCCCCGTTTTTTCAGCAAAGCGGTCGAAATCTTTTTGTATGTGTTCAAACCGGATTAAATAATCCACCTGCTGAATGGTTGCCATGTGTTTTGGGTTAAACCAACGCACCTGATCGCCATACTTTTTAAAAAAGGAGCTAAAAGAGTGATTATTTTGAAAGATATCCTGAGCCATATGAAGCCGTTTTTGAGAAAGGGACCGCCCTGTGGATTTCTTTTTGGGGTATTGAACTGTGTTCTTGTGGTTGTTTTTAATTTTGAAATATTTACTGACCATGGAGTCCAGCGGGTTTCGAACTCCTGCCGCAGTAAAATATTTCCGTGTATCCTCTGATGAAACTTCAAGAAATTCTTCTAGTGTGGAATGCCGGTGACCCACATATTCACTACCACGCTCCCTTACAAGAGTTTCTGCTATGGCAGTGCTGCCGGTTCTGGGTATTTGAAAAAAACAGAACCGGTATTTGTAGTTGATAACCATCGTTTATGTTTGTTTTCCGGATCAAATATAACAAACCTCAAATTCCGGCACTTGATTCTACCTGCAAGACAAACCGTTCAGTTTTCCGCTTTCTCCAATCCGGACTTGTAAGCCTCCAGGCAGCGTTCCCTGGCCATTTTATGGTCGACCATTGGCTCCGGGTAGCGGTCTGTGCCAAACTCAGGCACCCACTTCTTGATGTATTTAAAGTCCTTGTCAAACTTTTTCTGCTGGGAGTAAGGGTTGAAAACCCGGAAATAAGGCGCCGCATCCGTGCCACTGCCTGCTGCCCATTGCCAGCCGCCGTTGTTGCTGGACAAGTCAAAATCAAGTAGCTTTTTTGCGAAGTAAGCCTCGCCCCACCGCCAGTCAATCAGCAGGTGTTTGGTCAAAAAACTGGCGGTAATCATCCGCACGCGGTTGTGCATATAGCCTGTGGTATTGAGCTCGCGCATGCCGGCATCTACGATCGGATAACCCGTCTTCCCTTCGCACCACTTTTTGAAATCTGCTTCGTCATTGCGCCAGGGCACATAATCGTACTTAGGCCGGAAGGATCGCTCCGCCACGTGCGGATACTCATCCAGAATTTGCGCATAGAAGTCGCGCCAGATCAGTTCGTTAAGGAAGGTCTCGTTGAGCTGCTTCGCCCGCCAGGCTTTCTCCCGTATGCTAATGGTGCCAAAACGGAAGTGGATCCCCAACCGGGAAGTGCCATTGATAGCCGGGATATCCCGCGTCTCATCGTATGTCCGGATCAGCCCGCGGCTAACGGATTTGGGTGGGATTTCAATGTCAGCAGGCTCAAAGCCCATATCCTCAAGAGTGGGCATGGGCAGCGGTTCTGTTTCTAAAAAATGACTGGCGTACGCCTCCACCGGATAAGGTTTCAGGTAATAGGAAATTTGCTGCCGCTCCCCATCCGGATTGGTGAATGAATCCATGCGGCTGCTCAGCACTTCCTTCCAGGTACGGCTGTAAGGCGTGAAAACGGTGTAGTTGCCGCCAGTCTTTTTCTGGACTTCTTCGGCCTCAAAAATGACGTGATCCTTGAAGTCGTAGAATGGGACACCTGCTTCATCCAGCATTTCCCCCACCATCTGATCCCGCTCTTTGGCGTAAGGCTCATAATCCCGGTTGGTGTAGACAGCCGCCACATCGAACTCCTTCAGCAAGGCTGGCCAGATTTCCTTTGGGAAACCATACCGCACCAGCAGGGAGTGCCCCTCCTGTTCAAGGGATTCCTTCATGCCGGCAAGGGTGTCATGCAAAAATTCCACCCGTGCGTCTTTAGGGCTTTCCAAATCATCCAGAATTTCCCGGTCAAAAATAAAAAGGGGCAAAACCGGATGCGCTCCCCTGAGCGCGTGATAAAGTCCGGCATTATCATGCAGACGGAGGTCCCTACGGAACCAAAAGATACTTACCTTTGCCATAAAGTTGGATTCATTTTCGGAGGAGAAACAGGAAAAACAGCTGTTTGTTTAGCAACCTGAGTTCCTTCGGGATTTTGTAGTTTTAAGTGGTTAAGAACATCAGACCGTTATGAAATACAACCTGATTTTACCCTTGTTTTTGCTCCTGTTCATGGCGCTGATGGGCTGTACCAGCGAGCAGCAAAAAAGACAGGCAGCCATTGCCGGGCTGGAAGCTGAAGCTGAAGGCAAAACAGACGCAGCCACAGCTAAAATCCTGATTGAATCCTACACGGACTACATATCGGCTTATCCCGAAGACCCAACCTTTACGCCCCGTTACCTTTACCGGGAAGCTACTTTGCAGTACCGGCTAAGCAATTTCCCGGCAGCAGCAGAACGGCTCCTGCAGCTGCTGGAGCGACACAATGGTGCAGAGGTGGCCCCGCAGGCGATGCTTCTCCTGGGAGACCTGTACAACTCCGCCCTCCAACAGCCTAAAGCCGGCCAACTGGCCTTACAGGCTCTTACCCGTAGATTCCCGGAAAGCGAATCCACTAAAACTGCTGCCGAACAACTGGGCAACACCATGGTAGCACTGGAGGACGAGCTGGAAGCCCTCCGCTTATCCATTTACAACGACTCCCTGGCCCGGCTGGACTTCCGGAAGGCTGACCTTTACATTCAGCAATCCGAACTTTACAGCATTTTGCTCCCTGATGATGCGCTGACGCCTACCCTACTCTACCGTGCCGGAGAGATTGCCCGCTCAGCCCGCAATTATGAAAAAGCACTGGACCTGTACGGCAGGCTTCATTCCCATTATCCAGAATTCGAAAAAGCGCCACAAGCCCTGTTTATGCAGGCTTTCATCCTAGACAATGACCTCAAGCGGTTCGATGAGGCTGGCCAGCTTTACCAACAATTTATAGACCAGTATCCCGATGACGACTTCGCTTCTTCTGCCCAGGTTTTACTTGAAAACTTAGGCAAAGACGAAGAGGAAATCATCCGCAACTTAAATACCAAAGCAGGTAGCCAGCCTGCTCCCAATAATCAATAACTCACAAACTTGGAAATCACCATGTCCAGAAATTACGACCTCTCCGACCCTACTGATCTTGATGTGCTCAAATCCGACTTCGAAATGTACGATGCGGACGAGTGGCAGCAAATGATTGACTACACCCTGCAGGACGGCAACAAACGCCTGCTCTCCTATGATGAACGTGGCATCCTTATGCAGGCACGTAAAAAAGCTCTGTATAACAGCCACCCCTCCGCCAAACAAATGGTGTGGGCCCTCAAAATTGCCGATAAAATAGAGGAGCACAAAAAAGAAGCCAAAGGTTGATTTCAACCCACCCGTACATCAAAACGCAATGTTTGCGGTACACTGTGTGCGCACACAACTTTACCGGCAATTGCTAGGTGCTTCTGGCAGATTTACTTATTTTTCGTTCCATGAAACAGTATTTTTGCCTTTTAACCGCCTTGAGCTTGCTTTTTGCGAGCTGCCAGAACACTGACAATCAGGATATTGCCCGAAAACGAGGCACCTTTGTGCCGCATGACGAGCAGAAAACCGGCATTGATTTCGCAAATACGCTGACGGAGACAGAAGACGTCAATGTCCTTTCCTACGAATACTTTTACAACGGAGGCGGAATCGCCGTTGGGGACCTCAATCAGGATAGCCTGCCGGACCTCTATTTCACAGGGAATATGGTGCCTAATGCCCTGTACTTAAATCAGGGCGGGCTGCAGTTTAAAGCCGTTACCGAAACCGCAGGTGTGGCCGGGCGAAAAGAAGGTTGGAACACAGGCACGACCCTCGTAGACATCAACAACGACGGGCTTTTAGACATTTACCTCTGCTACTCCGGCGATAAAGCTCCCGGCCTGCGACGCAATGAGCTCTACATCAATCAGGGTAATAACAGCGAAGGGGTTCCCACCTTCAGGGAAGAGGCAGCAAAGTATGGGCTCGACCTGCCCTCCTATTCCACACAGGCGCTTTTCTTTGATTACGACCGGGACGGTGACCTCGACTGTTACCTGCTCAACCACTCTATTGAAGACTTTCAAAGCTTTGATGCCACTCATGTAAAAGCGTTGTCTGATGAATTCGCCGGCGATAAGCTGCTGCGTAATGACAACGGCCAATTTACAGAGGCTACGGCTGATGCTGGTATCAAAAGCACACCACTGGGGTTTGGTCTCGGTATTGCTGCCTCGGATGTCAACGGGGATGGCTGGACAGATCTTTACGTCTCCAATGACTACATTGAGGAAGACTACCTCTATATCAATCAAAAAGACGGTACCTTTAAAGACGAGCTCAAACAACAGATTGGGCACATTTCCCATTTTTCCATGGGCTCCGATATAGCTGACTTCAACAATGATGCACTGCCCGATATCTTCAGCCTGGATATGCTGCCGGAAGACAACCACCGGCAGAAGCTACTCTACGGCCCGGATACCTATGAAAAGTATCAGTACATGCTGCGCAATGGTTTCTATCATCAGATCATGCGCAATATGCTGCAGCTTAATAATGGGGATGGTACCTTCAGTGAAATCGGGCAGTTGGCCGGCGTCTCCAATACTGACTGGAGCTGGGCGCCCCTGCTCGCTGACTTTGACAACGATGGCTGGAAAGACCTCTTCGTCTCCAACGGTTACCTTCGCGACTATACCAACCGCGATTTTGTTTCCTATTACGCTGATCAGCGAATCAAGGAGCAGCGGGGCGAAAAGTCGGACCCGCTATTGGACATTATAGCAAGAATGGAGTCCACCAAAACACCCAACTATATTTTCCGGAACAATGGCGACCTGACCTTCACCAAAAAATCAGCTGACTGGGGTTTTGATGAGCTGGTGCTCTCTAATGGGGCTGTCCACGCTGACCTGGACCTGGACGGTGACCTGGATTTGGTCATCAACAACGTCAATGCGCCTGCCCGAATCTACGAAAATCAGGTTGCTAACGGCCATTATCTCAAGGTCAATCTAATGGGTAACGGCAGCAATCGTCATGCCGTAGGGGCTAAAGTAACACTGGAAGCCAACAGTCAGATCTTCATGCAGGAATTTATTCCCTCCCGCGGATTTCAGTCTGCTATGCACCTGCCACTGCATTTCGGGCTTGGCGAAGCACAGTCTGTGGATAAGCTCACCGTATTCTGGCCCGATGGCACGACCACGGTCCTCCGCAATATCCCGGTAGACCAAACCCTCACCGTCGATATCGCTAATGCTCAACCTGCCAACCCTTCTCCCGCGACAGAAGCGATTTTTAGCCCGCTTAACAATAGCCTGCCCTTTGCCCATCAGGAAAATCAGGGGGTAGACTTCAAACAACAAACCCTCCTACCCTACGCCCTGTCCTACATGGGCCCGGCGGTCGCCACGGCCGATTTCAATGGTGACGGACTGACCGATCTTTTTGCCGGAGGGGCCAAAATGCAAGCCGGTCAGATATTCCTGCAACAAACGGATGGCTCCTGGGCGCCGTCCCTTCAGCCTGCTCTGACCAATGACCTGATCATGGAAGATGTTGCCGCCGCCGCCTTTGATGCTGATGGAGACGGGGACACCGACCTGTATGTCAGTAGCGGGGGCTACCACTACCTCCCGGAAGACCTGGCGCTACAAGACCGCTTATACCTTAATGACGGCTCCGGCCAATTCGAAAAAGCCACCCGCGCCCTGCCACTTATGCGCAGCAGTAGCGGCACTGTTGCTGTTGCCGATTTCGACGGGGATGGAGACCAGGATATATTCGCAGGGGGGCGGTTGATCCCCGGAAAGTACCCCTTGCCTGCCCGCAGCTACCTGCTTGAAAACAATGGTCAGGGCGAATTCAAAGAAGTCACTGCAGAAAAAGCCCCTGGCTTGGAGCAACCCGGTATGGTGACCACGGCGCTTTGGGAAGACCTCAATGGTGATAGTCAACCCGATCTTGTATTGGCTGGCGAATGGATGCCGCTTACCGTCTTCCTTAATCAAAACGGGCAACTTCAGCGAGCAGACAACTTCTTTGGGGAGCATACCGATGGCTGGTGGTGGTCAATGGCAAAAGCCGATCTTGATGGCGATGGTGATACTGACCTCATTGCCGGCAACCTTGGCCAAAACACCAACCTCAAGGTGTCTGCGGAGGAGCCCGCTACCCTGTACTACGGTGACTTTGATGAGAATGGCGCAGTAGACCCCCTCATTACACATTATATACAAGGTGAACCCTACCCTTTTGTGAGCCGGGACAACCTGTTTGGGCAACTGGCCGCCATGCGGAAGAAATTCAGGGATTATGCCAGCTACTCCGATGCAAAGATTGAAGATGTGCTTTCACCTGAGCAACTGGAAGGAGCCCGGCAACTTCATGCGAAACAGGGCAAGACCATATGGCTGGAAAATCAGGGCGATGGCAACTGGGCAGTACACGAACTTCCCGCTGCCGCACAAATGTCGCCGGTATTCGCCATACTGCCGCTTGATGCCAATAAAGATGGGCTGCAAGACTTCATACTGGCCGGCAACTTAAGCGAAACCCGGCCTACGATGGGCCCCTGGGATGCCAATTACGGCCAGTTGTTCCTCAACCGGGGCGATGGGCAGTTTGAGTACATTCCTCAGCACCAATCCGGGCTCAGCCTGATCGGGGATGTACGCAGGGCCATTGCGTTGAATGAGGGGCAAACCCTTTTATTTTTCCGTAATAACCAATCTGTCCTGGCCTACAACAAGAACAAAACGACCATAAACTGATCTGCCTAAACAGACCGGAAGCTCTGATTGCATGCAAATACAGATGTACTCAACCGGAGCAAAAACTGACTTTAAACACCTGTTACAATGAACTTAACCTTACTGGATACCGGGATCATTCTCGGCTATATTGTCCTGACCTTACTTTTCGGTTTTTGGGTTTCCAAGCGGGCCTCTCAGGACATGCAGGCTTATTTTCTGGGCGGCAATAAAATCCCCTGGTACCTCCTGGGCCTTTCCAATGCCTCCGGCATGTTCGATATTTCGGGTACGATGTGGACGGTCACCATCCTTTTTGTGTACGGGCTGAAGAGTGCCTGGATCCCGTGGCTTTGGCCGGTCTGGAATCAGGTGTTTGTCATGGTATTCCTGGCCATTTGGCTTAGGCGCTCAGGGGTGCTTACCGGTGCGCAGTGGATCACTTTCCGGTTTGGGGATCAGACCGGCGGACGCTTGTCTCATGTAATTGTGACAGTCTTTGCAGTCATCAGCGTATTTGGGTTTATTGCCTACTTCTTCGAAGGAATTGGCAAGTTTGCCGTCATCTTTTTCCCTTGGGATTTATCCATAGACCAGGGGGTGATCCAACTCACCTCGGAGCAGTCTTATGCACTCATTATCATTGCCGTCACTACCTTTTATACCATTAAAGGGGGGATGTACAGCGTGGTCGGGACGGAAGTGCTGCAGTTTGTCATCATGACCATTTCCTGCTTTGTAGTGGGCATCATTGCTTTTAACAACGTGAGCGGCGAGCAGGTCATTGCAGCCGTACCACCCGGATGGACAGAGTTGTTCTTCAGCTGGGAGATGGACCTGGACTGGACCGGCTATCTGGACAGCGTCAACAAACGTATTGAAGACGATGGGTTTGGGGCTATGGGGCTGTTGCTTATTGCGATGATCTTTAAAGGTATTTTTGCCAGCCTTGCCGGGCCGGTTCCCAGCTATGATATGCAGCGGGTGCTTTCCACCCCTACCGCTTCTGAAGCGGCGAAGATGAGCGGGCTGACCATTCTTGCCCTGTATTTTCCGCGGTACCTCATGATTGCCGGATTTGCGGTGCTTTCCCTGGTCTACCTGACCCCGGAATTCAGGGAGATGGGCGCTGATATCGATTTTGAGACGGTTCTGCCTCTGGCCATTGAGCGTTTTATCCCACCTGGCTTTCAGGGACTCTTGCTGGCGGGGCTCTTGGCCGCCTTCATGGGGACTTTCGCAGCCTTTATTAATGCAGCGCCGGCTTATCTGGTTAACGATCTGTACAAGAAGTACATCAACCCAAATGCCAGCAGCAAGACCTATATCCGGTACAGCTACCTGGCTTCCTTCCTGCTGGTCGCTATCGGTTTGATAGGCGGTTTTTACGCCAGTAGCATCAACTCCCTGACGCTTTGGATCACCTCAGCGCTATACGGCGGTTATGCTGCAGCCAATGCCCTCAAGTGGATCTGGTGGCGCTTCAATGGCTACGGTTACTTCTGGGGCATGATCGGCGGGTTGATTGCAGCGACCTTTATCCCGCCGTTATTTCCGGATGTTACGCCCATCTATCTTTTCCCGGTCATTTTTGCCATTTCCCTGGCGGGCTGCCTCATTGGCACCTATGCCACCCCTGCCGAGGATGACGAAACGCTAATGAATTTTTACAAAAAGACCAACCCATGGGGGTTCTGGGCCCCCATCCGAAAAAAGGTAATGGCGGCAGACCCCGCATTTGTGCCCAACCATTCTTTCGGCCGGGATGCTTTCAATATCCTCGTCGGTATCGTTTGGCAAATGTCCCTGGTCGTCATGCCAATCTATCTGCTCATCCGGCAGTCCACCGAGCTGGCCATTACCTTTCTCATTTTCTTAATTACCACCTGGCTGCTGAAGAAGTACTGGTGGGACAAACTTGAAGACTAAAACACATGAAGCTAACAGGAACTTTCCTGGATGAAATTTCCCACGATATCCCGCACCAAAACTGGGGCACTAAAGAGTGGGATACGGATTTTCAGCATATGAAGCGCATGGGCATCGACACCGTCATCCTCATACGCTGTGGGTATAAAAACTGGTTGACCTATCCATCAGCAGTTCTTCAGGAGGAAGAGGGTGCGTACGAACCACCGGTAGACTTAGTGCGCTTGTTTCTGGACCTTTCTGAAAAGCATGGTATGGCTTTCTACTTCGGCTTGTACGACTCCGGCAAATACTGGTGGGCGCAGGGCGATTTCCAACGCGAGGTAGCCCTCAACCTCCGGGTTATTGATGAAGTTTGGGAACGGTATGGCTCCTCAACGGCATTTAAAGGCTGGTACATCTGCCAGGAAGTCAGCCGAAAAACGGCCGGTATCATTGATCTCTACCGGCAACTGGGGCTGCACTGCAAGAAAGTAAGTGGCGGGCTGCCCACCCTGATTTCTCCATACATCGACGGTCAGAAAGCCATCATGGCCAGTGAAGCCGAACTGACTAAAACCGATGCCGTCAGCCTGCAGGAGCACGAAGCCGAGTGGGACGAAATCTTTGCCGGTATACGGGAGGCCGTAGACATCGTAGCCTTTCAGGACGGGCATGTGGACTACCATCAGCTGGCCGATTATTTTGCCGTTAACAAGCGGCTCGCTGACCGCCATGGGCTGCGCTGCTGGACCAATGCTGAATCCTTCGACCGGGATATGCCCATCAAGTTTTTGCCTATAAAGTGGGAAAAGCTGCGCCTTAAACTGGAAGCCGCCCGCGCTGCCGGATTAGAAAAAGCCATTACCTTTGAGTTTTCGCATTTTATGAGCCCACAATCGGCCTACCCGCAGGCGGGCCATTTGTACAACCGATACCAGGAATATAGAAACGAACACTGAACATGCTGAATGCAGGACAATACATCCCGGTTTTTGCACAAGAACTGAATGAACGGGTTATTCCTTTTTGGGAACGTCACTCCCCGGACCGCGAATATGGCGGATATTTCACCTGCCTGCTCCGGGACGGACAGGTTTACGATACCGACAAGTTCATCTGGCTACAGGCCCGTCAGGTTTGGACTTTTTCCAAATTGTACAACAACCAGGAACAGCGGCAGGAATGGCTGGACCTCGCCCTGCTGGGTGCCAATTTTCTGGAAAAACACGGCCGGGACGAAGCCGGCAACTGGTACTTCTCCCTCCGGCAGGATGGGCAACCTCTCGTACAAGCCTATAACATCTTCTCCGATTGCTTCGCTTCTATGGCTTTCGGCCAACTATATCAGGCTACCGGTACGGAACGGTACGCTTCCATAGCCCGGGCCACCTTTAGCCGAATACTGGAACGGCAGGAAAACCCCAAGGGCAGTTACAATAAGCTGGTCCCCGGTACCCGCCCCCTCATGGGCTTCTCCCTGCCTATGATCCTCTGCAACCTTTGCCTGGAGCTGGAACCCCTCCTGGAACCCGAATTGGTGGAAACCACGATCGACCACTGCATCCACACCGTCATGGATACCTTCTATGACGATGAATCCGGGCTGGTCCTGGAAAATGTACAGCCTGATGGTAAGCTCAGCGATACCTTCGATGGCCGGCTGCTTAACCCGGGCCACTCCCTGGAAGCCATGTGGTTCATCATGGACCTGGGCGAGCGCCGGGACGATCAGGAGCTGATCCGGCAGGCCACAGAGCGGGCGCTTTTCATGCTGGACTACGGATGGGACAAAGAAGCAGGCGGCTTATTTTACTTCCTGGACCGCAAAGGCTATCCGCCCCAACAACTGGAATGGGACCAAAAGCTATGGTGGGTCCACCTCGAGGCCATGGAAGCTGCATTGAAAGGGCTGCGGCATACCGGCGATGAGCGGTGTGCCCAGTGGTTTGTGCAGCTTTACGATTACGCCTGGCCCCGGTTTTCTGATCCGGAGTACGGCGAATGGTTCGGCTATCTGAAGCGGGACGGCACGCCACTGCACACCGCGAAGGGCGGCAAGTGGAAAGGCTGTTTCCACGTGCCGCGTGCGCTGTGGGGCTGTCTGGAAGTCCTGAAAAAACTACCGGCTTAAACCTACCCTTCCCTGGCAGTCAGTCCCAGCGCCTCCTCCACCAGGTTATCATCCGCGATAGTGGGCAAGGTCACCCTGAGCCCCGGATAAGCCTGCATGGTGCGCTGAATGGTAGACATCGCGCCCCGGTTGCGGGCCCAGGAACGACGGGCGATACCGTTGTTGACATCCCAGAAGAGCATACTCTCCAGACGGCGGTCAGATTCCGGTGTGCCATCGATCACCATCCCAAAACCTCCGTTCATCACTTCGCCCCATCCAACTCCGCCACCGTTATGCAGGGAAATCCAGGTTGCCCCGCGGAAAGCATCCCCAATCACATTGTGTACGGCCATATCTGCGGTAAACTGGGAGCCGTCGTAGATATTTGCGGTCTCCCGGTATGGCGAATCCGTACCGGAGACATCGTGGTGGTCTCTGCCAAGTACCACTGGCGCACGGAGCTCCCCTCTTGCAATAGCTTTATTGAACGCCCGGGCGATACGTATGCGGCCCTCAGCATCCGCGTACAAAATCCGGGATTTTGAGCCTACCACAGGCAGGTTACCTTCTGCGCCTTCAATCCAGTTGAGATTATCCTGCAACTGAGGACGAATATCCTCCGGAGCTTCAGCCAGCATCTCCCGCAGAATTTCCGCCGCAATTTCATCGGTCTTTTGTAAATCTTCCATGGTTCCGGAAGTACACACCCAACGGAATGGGCCGAAACCATAGTCAAAACACATTGGTCCCATGATATCCTCTACATAGGATGGGTAACGGAAGTGCCCCTCGGTCTCATCCAGCCAGATATCCGCTCCGGAGTTGCCTGCTTCCTTGAGAAATGCATTGCCATAATCCCAGAAATACATGCCCCGTTCTGCCATGGTGTTGATGGCCTTCACATGGCGGCGCAGGGTGTCCCGCACTTCAGACATGAACTGCACCGGGTCTTTATCCAGCAGCCGCTTGGCTTCTTCAAAGGTATAGCCCGCAGGCGTATAGCCCATGCCTTCAATATTGTGCAAAGAAGTCTGATCAGAGCCCAGTTCTACTTTTACCTCCTCCTTTGCCAGGCGTTCCCACAGCTCCACCACATTCCCCTGATAGACCAGGGCCACGGCTTCCTTATCCTGTCTGGCCTGTTCTATTCTGGGCAAAAGCGCACCGAGATCGGTAAAGACATTTTCTGCCTTGATATAGCCGTCCGTCAGGCGCTGCTGTACGGCATCGGGGTCAATTTCCGCTACAATTCCTACAGCTCCGGTCACTTCAGCCGCAATCGTTTGTGCACCGGACATGCCGCCCAGCCCGGAAGTCACGAACACTTTTCCGCGGAGATCTTTATCGCCAAGCCCCATTTTGCGGCCAGCATTCAATAGCGTAATCGTTGTACCATGCACAATACCCTGCGGGCCAATGTACATAAAAGAGCCGGCCGTCATTTGCCCATAGGAGGTCACTCCCAGGGCGTTATACTTGTTCCAGTCTTCCTTTGTGGAATAGTTCGGGATCATCATCCCGTTGGTCACCACTACCCTCGGGGCTTCAGGGTGGGAGGGGAAGAGCCCGAGCGGATGCCCGGAATAAAGCACCAGGGTCTGCTCGTCCGTCATCTGAGCCAGGTACTGCATAACCAGCCGGTACTGCGCCCAGTTTTGAAAAACAGCTCCATTGCCACCGTAGGTGATCAGCTCATGCGGGTGCTTGGCAACCTTGGGGTCCAGGTTGTTTTGAATCATCAGCATGATCGCAGCAGCCTGCCGGGACTGATGGGGATATTCCTGAATCGGTCGGGCGTACATCTCATAGTCGGGACGAAAACGGTACATATAAATGCGCCCGTAGCGCTCCAGTTCTTCGGCAAATTCAGGAGCCAGGACTTCGTGTTGATGAGCCGGGAAGTAGCGCAGGGCATTTTTGAGGGCCAGCGCCCGGTCTTTATCAGAAAGCACACCGTCAATACCACGCTTTGGTGCATGGCTCACATTAGGATCGTAGGGCTTGGGCACCGGCAGCGTATCTGGTATCCCTTCCAGGATTGCTTTTTGGAATTCGGTCATATTTGGCGTTTTGCGCTAAGGTCGGACTTTTTTTAACAATTTGTTAGCAGCCTTAACACCCTTTAACGGTATAGGCGCGCCAGAATTAACATTCACATAGCGCACCTTTTCGGGTTTCCATTGTAAATTGGATGGACCTTACTTCCATCTACCTCAAAATGATTTACTGATTCTCGTCACTCACTAAACCCTTTTCGCATGAAGTATTTCCTCTACCTGTTCCCTGCGATGCTCCTGATGTCATGTTGCGGCGCCCTTCTGGCACAAGACTATGCCATCCCGGCGGTTGTCAAGGAAAGATTCCGGACTTCAGATACGAATTCTGAAAGGCTTGATGCCGGAACAATTGTCAAACTTAGCGATTATCGAATCATTGTAGGCAGCCCTCAAATCAGAGCTGAAATCAACGGGCAGGAGCGTATGGTCTCGGGTTTTGATCTCAAATATCTGGATTTTCAGCTCAATGGCCTTTCCACCGATGCCATTTGGTACCAGCAGTTTTTGCAGTCGAGCGCACTTGACCAGCTCTCAAAAAGAGGCTGGGACCAGGAGGTCAGGCGCGAGCTACAGGAAGAGTACCTTAGTTTTAATGAGACCATCACCCTGTTTGACGACCCGTACCTGGAGGATTACCTCAATCAAATCCGGCTGCAACTTTTTCCCAAACAACCTGTAAAGAAACATCCGGCAGTAATGCGCATACGTGTTTACGAGTCGGTAGAGCCCGGCACGTTTGCCTGTGCCAATGGCGATTTGTTTATTTCGACCGGCCTGTTAGCTACCTTACAAAGCCAAGAAGAACTACAGGCTATTCTCGCTCAGGAGTTTGCACACATTCAATTCAATCATTCTGTAGACAATTTCCGCCGAAACCTGTCCCGGGAGGCCCGGGCTGCATTCTGGAGCGGCGTGCTGACCGTAGCCGCTGCCGTAACCGAGACAGCTGTGGCCAATCAGTCCATCCGGAATGGCACCTTTAGCCCTGTAGACCTGTACGCATTTGGCGCATTCACAGAAAGTATTTCTATGCTTTCCTCTGCCATTGCCTTTCAGGTAGCGAACCGCCTGGGGATGGAATATACCTTTGAGCAAGAGTCAGAAGCCGACCAAACTGCGCTCATCCTCATGCAACACCTCAAGGCAGATAACCAGGCTCTGCTGAATGCTTACACCCGCATCTACGAAGCACAGAGAATCAGCAGGGCTTACCAGCTGCAAACGCGGGAAGAGCGCCCTTACCCTCATCTTTACCGGCAAATGCTGGACTTGGGTTACCAATTAAACTATGAGCCGCCGGCAGCTGATCCTGCCTATATCAGCGTAACAGCAATGGCAAGGCGCAATACCGCGTGGCAGGAATTCCTGAGCGGAAATTACGAACGCACGCAACAACTCCTCACCACTCAACTGGATGCAGATGCCGCCGTGCTTGAAGATTACATGTTGCAGTCTGTGCTGCTGCGCCAAACATCAAATGAGGCCGGTGATATGGAAAGAGCAATGCTGCTGCTGCGGAAAGCTGAGCAGGAGGCCTACTCCCTTTCTCCGGAAATACACCTGGAAAAAGCCATGATCTTACTCCGGCTCGATGAGCAGGAAGGAGCCCGCCGGGAACTCGAAAACTACAGGAATGCACTCAAGAAAACGGATAATGGAGAAGGGCAGGCAGACCGCATAGCATGGGTCACTCAAATGCTCGAAAAGATGTCCCGGGGCAGGTAAAAAAACGAACTGGCTGCAGTTGCCCACAGCCAGCTCAGCCCTAACCAAATTAAAACCAGGTATTACCAAATTGTAGCTAAACAAGGCAGCGCCAGGCTGCGGTTGCCTTGTTTAGTGGTACGCAGGTGCGGAGCCCCCTTGATAAGCTCCGCGCCTGACCGTACTCATAGACAAAGTAGTGCGTGATCGAAGTTTTCATGTTCATGGGACCACACTTTCCTTATTCGTTAGTCCCGCTCGGTCAGCCAGCTGGCGACTGCAGGCGTTAACAGCTTCTGAGAACGCCCGCCCACGAAGACACCAATGTGCCCCCCGGGAAATTCCATCAGCTCCTTGTCTTTGGAGCCGATTTCATCATTAATCGGCTTAGTCGTTGCCGGCGGCACAATATGATCGTGCTTGGCATAAATGGTCAGCACCGGCATATTAATGTTCTTTAGCTTTACCTCACGGTCACCCAGCTCAAATTCGCCTTTGATGAGCTTGTTGTGCTGGTACATATCCTTAATGAAACGGCGGTAGGTCTCTCCGGCCTGTGCCGGGCTGTCAGCAACCCAGTGCTCCATGCGCAGGAAGTTCATCAGCTTGCCTTTGTTGGCCATGGTTTGGGGCAGCGCCATGTACTTACGTGCCTTATTCATTGGCTTGAGCAGGTCAAAACCGGTATTGAGGAAATCACCGGGGATTATGCCGCCGAAGCCATCCACAATTGCATCCACATCCATATCTTTAGCCCACTTGAAGAGCAGCCCTTCTTCGTTATCGAAGTCAACTGGTGTGACCAGGGTGACCAGGTTTTTGATTTTTTCGGGGAACAGAGCGGAATAAATCAGGCTGAAAGTCCCTCCCTGGCAAACGCCAAGCAGGTTTACCTTAGCCAGTCCGTGGGCTTCGCGGATGTAATCCACGCAGTCGTTAATATTCCCGAGGATGTAGTCCTCCATTTTTTTGTAGCGGTCCACCTTAGTTGGGTAGCCCCAGTCGATCAGGTAAACGTCCAGCCCTTCGCTAATCAGTTTACGGATAAAGCTGCGGTCCGGCTGCAGGTCCATCATTTCCCAGCGGTTGACCAGGGCATAAGAAACCAGGACAGGCGTTTTGGTAGCTGGTTTGTCCTCCCGCAAAAAGTGGTACAGTTTGACTTTGCCATCTTCCCAGACAACTTCCCGGGGTGCTGTAGCTACATCCACATCGTGGACGCTGTTGATATTGCGCAGTGCATCAGAAGCCGTATTGACTTGTTCGAGAAGCTGATCGCTGACGTTATTGGATGCCGTTGTGCTCATTGGTTGATTTTTTACCTGGTTATGGGTGCGGCCCGGCCAGGGCAGCCATCCGGTTTATCCCGGTTAGCAGCCCTGAAAGCCTGATGTGGATTATTTAAGTAAAGCCTTGGCCTGCTTGGCCCAGTTGTCGCGCTTGGCCCGCCCCTGAAAAGCACCAAGCAGTTCGTCAATCATATCGTATTCAGAAGCGCCCATCTGAGCCACCTGTTTGAAGGTGTAAACCCCCAGGTCATTCAGCATGCTCTCCAGCTTAGGCCCTACGCCTTTGATTTGCTTGAGGTCATCGGCATCAGAAGCAGAAGCGATACCGATGTTGTCCATCAATGATTTCTTGAGGCTACCGCCCTCAGCCGGCGTTTTTTTTTCGACTGCAGGCTTGCCCCCCAAGAGCATTGCTTTTTCCAGTTCAGCCAGCCGGTGCTCCAGCGAACGTACTTTGGTGCGGAGAGCCGAAGCCTCCTTAGCGATATCGTCCCCATCGGTATGCGTAAGAAATGGCATATCGGCATACATCAGCTCCATGAGGCGGCCATTGTCTTTTTTGATGCTGGTCGCCAGTGCAGAAACTTCACTTTGAAGCTTCGAATACTCCGATGAGTGGAGGACCTCAAGCATCGCTTCCTCCAGCTTATTGATATACGCCTGGAAGAATGCCTGGAAATCCGGCATGTCCTGTTCCTGCTTGTACTTTTCAGCAAACTCGCGCACGGTATCCGGCATAGCAAACTGCCCGGACTCGTACACTTTGGACTGCATCTCAGCAGACTTCAGCACGAAAGCAATATACTGGAACTGAATATCCTGAAGGGTTTTGGAGATCTCTGTTTCCCGGCCCTGAGCTGCTATGTTGTTGAACGGCGCCAGTTGATCCCGCAGGCGGTTGTTGAATTCGGCAGCCATTTCAAAGAAAGGCATGTTGCCTGCATTGCTGAAAGACTCCATTTTCTCCTTCCAGCTATCGCTTACGGTTTTCCAGTCGCCCGACTGATCGCCCATGTAGGACATCATGTTGGTAAACCATTTGTTCACCTGTTCAATGACCTCACTGGTATTGCCCACAGGGCGGAAGCCCATCATCTGATTGACGAGTTTCTGGTAAGCTTCGGCGCTAAAGTACTTGTTTACCATATCGCCATCGTAGAGCCCGTTTTTGAGCAGGCGCTGCAGCGGTTCCCAGTACTTTGACATAAAGTTGTAGCTATCGAGAAAGCCCGTATAGTGAGGCCGCATATTGAAAGGCATCTTATCCAATACCTGGGCACTGAACCAGTCCTGCCCACCGTTCATCCACTTGTTCCAATTCGACATATTCTCCTGGAAAAACTGCGTGGAATTGCCAAAGCTGTCGGCACCCGGAATTTGGAAGCCCATTTTACCAGCGTTGGACTTGAAAAAGTCTGCCCACTTTTGGGTAAACTCCGTTTGAATCTGCATGTACTTGCGCAGGTGCTCCGGGGTTTGCTGCAGCATTTCCTGAGGGTTGCCTTTCATAGCCTCCTGGAAAAAAGCCTGTTGCTTGTTGTACCATTCCTGAAAAAGCGCCTCTCCGGCTTTGGCAGGGTCAGCCTGCTCCTGCTGAAAAGGCTTCGTCATCTGGTCAGATAATTTTGACCAAAATTCCATTGCTTTTTTCTGGCCCTCTAGTAAGGTATCGAATTGATTACTCATGGTTGGTTGGTTTTAAAAGTGGAGGATGGGGCTTGGGCAGCCTTAGTTGGCGCTCATGTACTCCTGCATCACCTTACCGTTAGCTTTGGTGGTATCATAGAGGGCCTTCATAGAGTGCTGGTACAGCTCGCCAAGCTTCTTGGTGCGCTCCTGTGTGGTTTCCATAGTGTTGCCAGACCACATGTTCTTAAAGTACTCTGCCGACTTCTTGTACAGCTCCATGCTCACCTCCATGTTCTTGGTGTAGTCAGCCGTAAAAGTGGTCCAAAAGTCCTTCTGGTAGGCTTCCATTTTTTCTTTAGAGGCCATGGCTTCCATCATTTCGGAAGTCTTGGTGTAGTATTCGTTCATCAGTTCGCCAGCCTTGTCGGACAGATCGGATGATGGTGTCATCATTTCCATCCACGCGTTGGTAAATTCCGTCATTGTGTTAAATAGCTTAGCCTGATTGTCCATCAGCTGATCGTAGTAATTTTTTGCAGATGCCATGATTAGTATCTTTTTTAGTGGAAGAGAATGTGTGTTTTAATTGATAGGTTAAAGGTACGCGGAGAAGAGACGGGGATCAATAGGCTTTTTTATATGTTTCACCCTGACCAAAGGCTTTTTAAAACACTCAAAGCATCATAACCAACTATTATTCAATAATTTAAATCAAAAAATATAAACCCTGACTTAATTTCAAAAGCCCTTGACTATTAATCTCCCTGTATCATTAATCCTTCTCTGGAGATACGAACATAGCATCCCCTAAACAAAGAAAAGCCCGAAGCGATGCGAGCGCCCCGGGCAGTTACTTAAACAATTTTTAATAAACCTTAGACTTTTTCAATGATGATGGAAGAGGCTCCACCACCGCCGTTGCAGATCGCTGCCAGCCCGCGCTTGGCATTCTTTTGCTGCAGTACGTTATTCAGTGTTGTAATGATGCGTGCACCACTAGCCCCCAGCGGGTGCCCCAGGGAGACTGCACCGCCAAAGACGTTCGTTTTTTCCACGGGCACATCAAGCATTTTATTGAAAGCCAGCGTAACCACTGCGAACGCTTCATTGACCTCAAAATAATCAATATCATTCATGGTAAGCCCTGCCCGCTTCAGTGCAATAGGTGCTGCTTTAGTCGGTGCAGTGGTAAACCATTCCGGCTCATGTGCGGCATCTGCAAAGCTGACGACTTTAGCCAGTGGCGTCAGATTCAGTTCTTTGAGCTTTTCTTCGCTTACCAGTACCAGGGCAGTGGCCCCGTCATTAATGGTGGAAGCATTGGCAGCCGTGACCGTACCATCTTTAGTAAATACCGGGCGCAGCGTAGGTACTTTTTCAAACTTCACCCGCTTAAATTCTTCGTCTTCCGTAATAGCGATCGGGTCGCCTTTACGCTGTGGCACGTGTACTGCCACTATTTCGTCCGCAAAAACGCCGGAGCTGGTGGACTCTGCAGAACGCTTGTAGGAAAGCATCGCGAATTCGTCCTGCTGCTCACGGGTAATCTCGTATTTCTTCGCTGTGGCATCCGCACATACGCCCATCGCTACCTGCTGATAGGCATCCGTCAGGCCATCCTTAAGCAGGCCATCCACAATTTGGCCGTGCCCGTATTTATGGCCGTAGCGCGCTTTGGGCACGTAGTAAGGAATGGCACTCATATTCTCCATCCCCCCAACCACAACAAGGCCCTGATGCCCCAACATAATAGACTGTGCGCCGAACATGATAGCTTTCGCGCCTGAGGAGCACACCTTATTTACAGTCGTACAAGGCACTGTATTCGGAATACCTGCTCCAAGCGCCGCCTGACGTGCCGGCGCCTGACCGAGATTGGCCGAGCAAACGTTGCCCATAAAGACCTCTTCGACCTGACTGGCATCCACACCAGCCTTTTCCAGTGCGCCCCTAATGGCCGCTGCACCAAGGTCCGTTGCTGAAACATTAGCGAATACGCCACCAAAACTACCCAGGGGCGTGCGGACGGCGGATGCGATATAGACTTCTTTCATTTTCGGTTAGGATTTGATAAATTAAATTATTTAGATATTTATATGTAAAGATCGGAAAATAAAAAGACTACTGCAAGGGGCTTTAATTCGTCCACATCATCAATTATCACCTTAAAATACTGACTGTGTTCTTTTTATACTTTTTTGTAGCTCTGAAAACTAAGCAAGTCAACCCCTTTCACTCCTCTTACGGAATCAGGAATAAACCGTCTTTACCTACTTTTGAACACAACAGAACTCAATTTGACTGACCTTTTAATACTGAATTATGAATAAATTGAAGGAAAAAGTAGCGATCGTCACAGGCGGCGCAATGGGCATTGGCAAGGCTACCGCTATCCGTTTTGCCGAAGAAGGTGCCAAAGTTGTCATCTGGGACATTAACGAGGAAAAAGGCAAGGCACTGGCGGCTGAGCTCGACGGCTTGTTTTTTAAGGTGAATACCACCGACCTCTCTGCCTGCGAAGCCGCTGCCAAAGCAGCAGCGGATGCCTGCGGGCAAATCGACATCCTCATCAATAACGCGGGCATCACCCGGGATGCGACAATGAAGAAAATGAGCACAGATCAATGGCAGCAGGTTATCGATGTCAACCTGACTGGCGTGTTCAATTGTACCAAGGCTGTTTTGCCATACATGTTGGAGCGGGAATACGGCCGTATCGTGAGCGCCGCATCCGTAGTCGCGCACAATGGCAATTTCGGGCAAACGAACTACGTAGCCACTAAGGCCGGCGTCATCGGTATGACAAAAGTGTGGGCGAAGGAGTTTGGCCGCAAGGGCATTACCGCCAATGCCGTAGCTCCAGGCTTTATCGGCACGGAAATGGTGCTGACGATCCCTGAAAAAGTGATCGATATGCTCAAGCAAAAAACACCGGTCCCACGCCTGGGCGAGCCTTCAGAAATTGCCGCCGCCTATGCTTTCCTGGCTTCTGATGATGCCGCATTCATTAATGGCGCCGTACTGAACGTTGATGGAGGCGTAACTTTATAAGTGATTTTTCAGATACTGGTAAAAGCACTGCCTGTCAAAGATCAGGTGGTGCTTTTTTACCTTATGGGGATCGCGGCTTTCATTTTGCCGCTGTATTCCCGGAAAAACTCAGCAATTTCCGGCAGCTGCTGATAAGACAGGAAAAACAACAGAGCCAGCACTCCGTATAAGAGCACCACCTGCAGGTTCAAAATGGTTTTGGGCGTAATAGGCTTTTTCATACGATAAATAGTTTAAATCCAAACACCACAATTTACATTAAATGTTGATAAAAAACTAAAAACCGAAACAAAATATCAAACACAACTCAAATAAAAGAATAAAACCAAATCCATTCCCAAATTAACCTCTCCCGTCTTCTCCACCGGTCGAACATTGCACCAACGCCAGCACTTTAATTATTGAACACCTTAATAAAACTTAGTGTAATTTTTACATTAAGTTTCTTGGAGAACTCTGCAGCATTCCGTATTATCCACCATACAAAACCCTATACAAGGATGTCCCGATTAGTCATCATTTCCAACCGATTACCTGTAACCATAAAAAAAGAAGCCGGAGACCTGATTTACCACCCCAGTGCAGGCGGGCTGGCTACTGGCTTGAACTCCCTGGACCAATCCTTCGAAAAAATATGGATTGGCTGGCCTGGCCAGGATATCAAAGACGAATGGGAGCGCGAGACGGTACGCCAGGATCTCAAAAAAGACGGCCTGTTCCCGGTTTTTCTGACTCAGGAACAAATTGAGCTCTACTACGAAGGTTACAGCAACAAAACCATCTGGCCACACTTCCACTACTTTACGCAGTATACCTCCTACCGCGACCACTATTGGGAAGCCTACCAACAGGTCAACCGGCAGTTTGCTGATGAGGTCATTCCCCTCATCAAGGAAGGAGACCTGGTCTGGGTGCACGATTACCAGCTCATGCTACTGCCTGCTATGATCCGGGAGGCCTACCCGGATGTGTCTATCGGTTTTTTTCTTCACATCCCCTTCCCTTCTTATGAAGTATTCCGTATTCTCCCGTGGCGTAAGGAAATCCTGGAAGGCATTTTGGGAGCCGACCAAATCGGTTTTCACACCTTCGGCTACATGCGTCACTTTCTGAGCGCTGTCTACCGGATCTGCGGGTTTGAGCACCACTTTGGCATGTTGACGGTAGGCGACCGCCTGGTCAACGTCGATATGTTCCCAATGGGCATCGACTACGACAAATATGCTCATCCTGAACCTGCAAGCGAGGAATCGGAAACGGCGCAAAAGATCATTCAGCTTGCCGAGGAGCAGAAGCTCATCATTTCTATTGACCGCCTCGACTACTCCAAGGGCATCCCGCAACGCGTGCGGGCTTACGCCAACTTTCTGGAGAAGCATCCGGAGTACCGGGGCAAAGTTACCCTGGTAATGATCGTAGTGCCATCCCGGGCCAATGTTTCCCAGTACCAGGCCCTGAAGCAGAAGATTGACAACCTGGTAGGCCGGGTAAACGGTGAATACGGCAATTTCGGTTGGGTGCCCATTCAGTACTTTTACCGTAGCCTTGACTTCGGCGATTTGACAACGCTTTATAAAGTAGCTGATATTGCGCTGATTACGCCCCTGCGCGATGGCATGAACCTGGTGGCTAAGGAATTCATCGCCAGCAAGGAAGCTTCTAAAAAAGGCGTGCTTATCCTAAGTGAGATGGCTGGTGCCCATAACGAGCTCCACGACAGCATTACCGTCAACCCACAAGACCGTCAGGATATCACCAAAGCCCTGCTTCAGGCTCTTACAATGGACGAAGCAGAACAGGCTAAGCGCCTGGAAGGCATGCAGGAAAAGCTTAAGCAGCACGATGTACGCAACTGGGCTGCCACTTTCATTAATGAACAAAAAAAACTGATGGAGTCGCAAAAAGAAAATATTGTGAAACGAATAGACCGCGATTTAAGAAAGGAAATTGTCAAAGACTACCACGATGCGGAGAACCGGCTGATCATCCTTGATTATGATGGTACGCTCATGCCATTCCATAAAGACCCGCAGGCTGTGGTACCTGGAGAAGAGGTCATCAACCTGCTCAAGGCGCTTTCCAGCCACCCGGGCACCAAGCTGGTCGTCAATAGCGGCAGGGACCGGACTACCCTGGAAAACTGGCTGGGCCACCTGGGGCTTGACATGGCTGCCGAACATGGCGTATGGATGAAGCGTGATGGGAAATGGCAAAGCAACCCTGGCCTGACTATTAGCTGGAAAGCCAAAATCCGGCAAGTACTGGAGAATATGGTGGAGCGCACGCCGGGCTCCTTTATTGAGGAAAAAGACTTTTCCATTGCCTGGCACTACCGCCGTATTGACCCCCAGCTGGGTGAAAAGCGGGTGCGCGAATTTCGTGACGTCCTCCTATACCTCACAGCTAACGACGATCTGCAGGTGCTTGAAGGCAACAAGGTTGTGGAAATCAAAAACGCAGGTGTCAGCAAAGGCAAAGCCACAATCAACTGGCTGGAGGAAGGCAAGTGGGACTTCATCATGGCCCTTGGCGACGACCATACCGATGAGGATACGTTCAAGGCGCTGCCAGACACCGCCCACACCATCAAAGTTGGCCTGGATAAATCTGTAGCCCGCTACAACCTGCTTTCTGTGGAGGATGTGCGCCGTTTCCTGGGCCGCTTTACGGAGTAACCTTCATCGGAGAATCCCCTGCTTCTGTCCATTATTTTCGGCGAAAGGCGGCGGCTTGTACAAATTTGTGGAAAACAGGTCTATGATCACTGGCTTTATCCAAGGCTTCACGGCTTATTTTGATGCCATACGGCTGGCTTCCCGGTACAACCTGTGGGGCTATGTGCTTGCCCCCGGCCTGGTAAGCCTGTTGTTAGGCGCAGGAATTTTTTATGGCGCATGGACGGCCAGTGATGACATCGCCCAATGGCTGATTGATTTTTATCCCTTCGGATGGGGCAAAAGCGCATTGGAGACTATCGTGCAGATTTTTGGTGGCATCTTTGTGCTGGCTATCGGATTACTGGTCTTTAAACATCTGGTCCTTGCGGTCTCCTCCCCATTCATGAGTTTCCTGTCTGAAAAAATAGAAAAGCACCTGAGGGGGCATCACCAACAGGTGCCTTTTTCGGTCAGCAAAGCCCTCCGTGATCTCGCACGAGGGCTCACCCTGGCGCTCAGAAATATTATTCGGGAATTATTCTTTACCCTTTTGCTGTTTTTATTGGGAATATTAGTTCCCTTTCTTAGTCCGTTAATCGCCTTTGCTGTATTCGGCATACAAGCCTACTATGCAGGTTTTGGCAACCTGGACTTTACGCTGGAAAGGCACCGGGATGTCAGGGGCAGCATCGCCTTTGCCCGGGCCAACCGGGGGCTGTGCATTGGCAATGGCACTGCATTTCTGCTACTCCTTTTTTCCATTGTGGGCTTTCTGTTCGCGCTTCCACTGGGCACGATTGCCGCAACCAAAGAAGCCGTCAGAAGGCTACAGGCTGACTATACCGGCTCCCAGTAAATCTTGTGGTTGGGGTACTCCTTATGGAACTCGTACTTCAGCACATCGTGGGTGGTGATAATCCCCACAAGGTCCTTGTCTTCATTGACGATGGGCAGCCCGTGGAACAGGTTCTCCAGAAAAATCTCTGCTGCCGCACCAATTTTGTCATTAGGCCCAAGGGTCGCCACTTTGGTCGTCATCACCTCTGAAACCTTAACTTGTTTGTATTCATCCTGGCACCGGCCAAGCCGCACCAGGTCGAAGGACGTTATAATTCCGACCAGGGTATGGCCTTCTACCACCGGAATATGGTGGACGTGCTTAAAGAAGAGGATGTCTTTGACGACTTCCAGGGTATCCTGCGGGCGGACAGTGACTACTTTTTTAGTCATAATCGAGGAAATGGGCTCGTTCATCATAGCATGAAGCATTTGGTGTTATACGCAATACGAAGTGGTCACCTACTGGCGCTGAC
>ENA-UENT01000035-UENT01000035.1-marine-metagenome-genome-assembly--contig:-NODE-35-length-108913-cov-4.688400_pt1 | contig 108913 bp, 81 predicted proteins | sample MGYA00237879_ERZ529330 | MGnify/ENA primary metagenome ERZ529330 (study PRJEB26372, sample SAMN05368345) | marine metagenome | biome: cultured habitat; feature: ocean water; material: water; isolation... | reverse complement strand
ATGATTTAGTACACAACTCTAAGCTATCCAACACCATCTAACCAACTAACCTTTCCCCTTCGTCGAAAAGTCGATTTGTACGGTGTCTTCTACTTTAAGCCCCAACAAGCCTGCAGCTCGATCCATATTAATCGCTATTTCTAACAAATCAGCTGAGTTGAAACAGCAAAGCATTTCGCCAACCGGTACATCATGGTAGTGCTCGGAAAGTTGATTGATAGGAGAGTGGCGCTTAAAGAATAGCTGAAAGGGACGACCACCACCCACGTTCTCCATGAGTGCCCGGTCAATATTTAGAATGACATTGTCAAATTGATCTACATAGACTACAGAGCCCCGAATGTGATTAGGTCCAGTAACGGGGCGGAGGGTGATTCGTTCGATCCATTCTTCTACCGCAACGCCAAGACCGCCTACTGGAAAATCCTGTGCAAGGTGTCCTACCGCTTGAGCCAGAATATCCGCAATGGGAAAACGGCTTAACTCAATATCCTCTGTACTGATTTGAAATATTCCACTTGGGCGATCCGCAAAGACCAAAGAGAAGAGCCCATTGTCTGGTCCGATGAAGTGATGGCCTTCGTGGGTGAACGCTAGGAAGGGCCGATCTGGTTGGTCAAAATCATTGATGCTCAAGAGGTGAATCGTCCCAACTGGGAATGCTTGCCAGGCATGGCGAAACAAGAATGCTCCCTCTACAATGTTGTAGTTGGCAACTTCATGACTGATATCGATAATCCGAGCATCCGGCGTTTGTCTTAAGATACTTCCCTTAATGAGCGCTAGATGGTAGTCGCGTCGGCCAAAATCAGAGGTGATCGTTACAATAGGAGGTGTGCGGTTCAATGTCTAAGCTCTTTTCTAGTCTGTAGATCTACTGTAGAGTCGTAAAGGTAACGAATTTGAAAAATTACCATCAAATTCATATCCTTCTTGTGATTCCCTTCGTTGATACTTTTGTCGATGTGATTATCAAGGCTACATGCAAGTGGTTTCTACTTGGAATGATTACATTTGACGTTTAACCACCCAACCACAGAACACGCCGCCAAATATGGACGAAATTAAGATTCTCTGGGCTGATGATGAGATCGATTTGCTCAAGCCTCAGCTAATGTTTTTAGAAAAGAAAGGTTACGTAGTTACTACCGTAACCAACGGACACGATGCCCTGGAAGAAATTGAAGAAAGCAATGAGTTTGATGTTGTCTTTCTAGATGAAAGTATGCCTGGTATCACTGGTTTGGAAACCTTGGCCAAAATCAAGGAAATTCGTCCGAATATTCCTGTGGTAATGATTACCAAGAATGAGGCGGAAACAGTAATGGAGGAAGCCATTGGTTCTCAGATTAGCGATTATCTAATCAAGCCGGTGAATCCTAACCAAATCCTGCTAACGCTTAAAAGGCTAATCGATAACAAGCGTCTTGTTCGCGAAAAGACTAGCTCGGATTACCAACAGGAGTTTCGTCAGATTCTGATGGAAATCAATAGCGGCCTAAACTACGCCGAATGGGTGGATATCTATAAGCGGATCGTCAACTGGGAGATCAAGATCGATGAGAGCAATTCTACTGCTATGGGCGATATTTTGTCTATGCAGAAGAATGAAGCCAATAATGCTTTCTCCAAATTTATTGTCAAGAACTACTTGGATTGGTTGAAGGAGGGGAGTGGCCCAGTGATGAGTGACCGTCTGTTGCGGGAGAAAGTTCTGCCGCAACTCAAAGAAAATCGTCCTACCGTAATGGTTCTATTGGATAACCTGCGTTACGATCAGTGGAAGGTTATTGAGCCAATTATCAACCAATCTTATCGGGTAGAGGAAGAAGACTTCTTCTGTAGTATTCTTCCTACGACTACACAGTATAGCCGTAATGCCATCTTCGCAGGCATGTTGCCAGCAGATATCGAGAAGCACTACCGTAGATTGTGGAAGAATGATACCGATGAAGGAGGTAAGAATAACCACGAGGAGGAACTCCTTCAAGCACAGGTGAAGCGTTTGGTTCGCCGAGATGTGAAGGTGAGCTACATGAAGATCACTAACGTCAATAAAGCCAAACAGATGGAGGACAACATCCTCGATCATATGCACAATGATCTAACAGTGATCGTTTACAACTTTATCGACATGTTGTCTCACGCTCGTACCGAGATGGAAGTGCTCAAGGAGCTGGCAAGTGATGAGAAGGCTTACCGCTCGCTAACTGCATCCTGGTTCCGCAACTCTCCGCTTTGGTCAGCGCTCCAGCGCATTGCTGAACGCGAGGATGTAAAGCTAGTTGTGACCACAGATCACGGTACCATTCGGGTTAATACCCCATCGAAAGTGGTTGGTGACCGGGATACTACGACGAATCTTCGTTACAAGGTGGGTAAGAACCTCAACTACGATAAGAAAGATGTTTTGGAGGTACGCGATCCCTATCAAGCCGGCTTACCTCGTCCGAACGTAAGTTCGACCTTCATCTTTGCTAAGGAGGATAAATACTTCTTGTATCCAAATAACTATAACTACTACAACAATTACTACCGTAATACCTTCCAGCATGGAGGTATCAGCTTGGAGGAAATGATCTGCCCGGTGGTGACGTTGCGACGTAGGTAGGTTTCGGTTTGCTATAAGAGCATAACAATTGTACCGCTCTATTAACCCGCTAATGCAGTTGTTATATGCTGTGTTAGCGGGTTATCTTCTTAGCGATCTTCCGTTCGGTACAACTTGTATTTGTACCATGAACACAGTCGTTTACAAAGGTGTACCTACTAGGAAGTTGAAAAAAATCTCAAAAATCACATCTTATTTTCTCCTTTGCATTTTCATTCGTGTCTTGTATTCTGCGACTGAACTTCCGTTCGGTGCACACTGCTGTATTATGCTGTATACTGTTCTCTATAAACGTGCACCTACTAGGAAGCTGATAATAAAAGTGGGGGAATAAATCAAAAACGAAAGTTGACTATTTCGTTAAGGTGTAAAGAGCCGATTTGTGCCTCTCAGTTGTTAAGGACGACTATAAAAGAGTACTGAGCAAGTTGCACCGTCAACCTTTATTAACCAATCAAATTTTGTGAGTGATAGATTCCCCCGTGTTGAAAACCCTAAAAACCCATATTACACTGTCTCAAAGCTCTTTTTGAATTCATTATTTATGATACCAATTGCCTAAATCATGCCAGAAGTCTAAAGTGTTGATTTGTAGCAATTTGAGTCACTTGCTTTTTGTTTGTTTGTCTATTTTTTGGAAAAAAATCCCATTTTGAGACTTTCTAGGCTTCGGTGACATTGTATTTTAGGCTGCTTCAATACCCAGTTGTGTAGAAACATTAGACGATGAATTGCGCAGTCCAGATAGCAGATTTATCCACTTCTCATTAGTCTTAGTTGAACTATAGTGATTTGCACGCCTCCTAGCTTGATGTGAGAAGGAGTGATATATGAGTGGATTGGATGATATTTGCCTAATCTGCTTGGCGAGAAGCATTGTATCATAGGCATCTGTCATAAAACCGGATACTCGATGATCAATCAGTTCTACTGGTCCGCCCACTGCTGGCCCAATCACCGGCCGGCCGTAGCACATTCCCTCTAGCAACGTCAATCCAAAGGTCTCCACCCACTGGTCAGGTAGGGATAGATTCAATACCATATGTACCCGACGGTAAAACCAGTGCATATCATTTTGGCGTGGGAAGACAATTAGATTATCCGGCAAAGTTGTCCCTTGGAAGTAGGTGCTGATCTCCTGATCTGTAGCGTTGAGGACCAACTCAAATTGGATGGCGGGAAGAAGTCGGGCTAATTCGACGTATTGATCTACTCCCTTGTACTTTCTCAGGGAGCAAGCCATTAGGCATGTAAAGGTCTGTGCGCTTGGTTCTGTGCTTGGCAATTCAAGCGTTTTACTAATAAATTCTTCAGAGAGGCTGTTGGGTATCACGCTCGCTTTTGCCGGTTTGATCGGCTCTTCGTTCGCTAGAAACTGGGACACATAAATGAGGCGATGAGCAGTCCATTTGGCTACTAGCTTCAGGAAGCCTTTCAAAATAGCTGGTTTAACACTTGTCTCATGCAGGTGGTAGATGACCTTGCACCCGCGCACTCTGGCGGCAATAGCCGCACCGAATGGCAACAAGGTGTTGATGTAGACGAGTTCCCCTGGCTCCAGTTGTTTCATTAGACGCAGAAAAAGAACTAGTTGAATGTTTAAGAAACGTAGGAGTTGCCGGAATTTGTTAGACTCTGGTGCATAGGCAAAGACTTGTTGCGATGTTCCCGCTATGTCACTTAGTGGGCCAGTTTGATCAGAACAATGGATGGTAATATCGTAGCCTTCTTGGGCTAGGAAAGCCAGGTTGCCAGCCAGCACTTTGGGGCTGCCACTATAATCATTGTAGAGGTGTACGGCGGTAATTTTTTGTTTCACGACTTAGTGCTATGTAGGTATAGGTAGATGGTGATGAAAGGAATTAGGATAGCTTGCTAGCCATCATTGATATAGCTGACTGCGGAAGGCTCTGCTTGACGGATACGCGTTCGTAGATTTTGCTAATCTGCTTTGCTTTTGCCGGCCAATTGAGTACTTGATCAAATCGATCTAGGGCCGCTTGAGCCATTTGCTTACGAAGAGCTGGATGGTGATACAAGCTGCTTAATACCTGTGCATAATCTTCTACGCTTTGCTCGTAGGTGCTGTAGGGGACTCGGATGCCAGCCTTTGGACCTGTTGTTTCACCTGGTCCGCAATTGTCATAACAGAGGATCGGAAGACTAAATGACATGGCTTCAGGTATGACCATTCCTGCTCCTTCGTGGGAAGGGAAAAAGAACAATTGGCTCTGCGCAAAATGCTGCCACAGCTCAGCCTGCGGTACCCACGGTAAAATCTCGATCGAATGCGTTGGTAGTTCTGTCTGAGCGATTAATTTTTCAAGTTTAGGGAGCTCTGGCCCCTTACCAATCAAAGTGAGTTTTACTTGTTGCTGGTCTGCTGGGGCTAGCTGCTTGTAAAACCGAGCGAAGGCGTTAATACACATGTCAAAACCCTTCAGAGGCACAAAACGTCCAACGGATAGTACACGAAATTGCTGCGGTACAGAAGGTGTGCCTACTGTTCGTTTAGGGGCTGCTACAGCAGGAATAATATCCACGCGTTCACTTGGTAGGCGTAGCGCTTTGGCCACAGTAGAGTTAATACCAATAATAGCTGCCGACCGATTTTTACTAAGCTGTAAGAATGGATCTAGTCGCCATGCAAGCGTTTTGAGGCGCCACTTCAGTTGTTCGGCTACTCGTGTTCGCCAGAAACTATGCTGAAGATAATCCTTAGGAATCCTTGGGTGATGACCGATCGGGCCCCAAACTACCGGACGACCACAAAGCCACAAAAAGCTTGGGCACCAGTCGCAATGGAAATTTAGGTGATGAGCTATATCAAACTTCAAATCTTTTCTGATAACAAAAAGTGCAACACCGAGCTGCCAAAGGTAGTGGTAGAGTAGTGCGCCCCGGCTACCTCGTTTCCAGAATGAGAGCCACTGGGGCAGATCGTAGTAGTGGAAATCGATATTGCTTTCTTCTTTCTCCTCCCCGTGTTCTTCCCAGAAAGCATCAATATCCGCTTGGTTGTTCCTCCGTGTAATAGCAATGAGGTGGTGCTCCTTGCCTAGGTGCCGGATGATATTCCACCCGGTTCCGTCCTCCGACCCTCTGTTTGGGTTGACAGCATAAGCTGTAATCAGAATACAATCTTTCATACAATATTAGTTTTCGTATAGTTGAGGGAAACGAGAACGGATTACCCGGGCAGGAACACCACCTGCAATGCTAAAGGGGGGAATATCTTTGGTGACCACCGCTCCCGCAGCAATCACACTTCCTTGACCAATTCGGACACCATCTAACACGGTTACCTTCGCACCGATCCAGCAGTTTTGCTCGATCGTAATGCCTTGCCGGCTTACCCCTTGTTGACGTATCGGAAGAATAGGGTCGATAAAGTCATGATTTTCTGGATGACAACTGAAGTACTGGCCAATGATACAGTCGGCACCAATCTCCAAGCCTCCGGCTCCGCCCAAGTAGGCAAATTCGCCTATGCCAACATTGTTGCCGATCTTGATACCCTTGCCTAGCTCGCGCGGGCTGGTACAAATGATGAGCCGGCTATATGCACCGATCCTTACTTGATTGCCAAGTTGAATGAAGTCTGTGCCGAAGCCACTAAAGCAGACGCCTTCTTCCAAGCGCACTCTAGATCCGAATCGAATCTTGTTCAAATGTTGCAAGCGAACTCGACGACCCAGAAATAGAAATCGAGGATTACGCAAGGAAAAAAGCAGTCTGCAGCCTCGCAATAAAGCGATTAGATGAGGCCATAGATAGGAAATCCATTGGCGTCCACTGAGGGCCTGGTCTGCTTGAAATTGTGGCCTGTGGCGTTGGATAATTGGTATCAGTATGCTGTTCAGTATGGTGGTCATTTTAGGCTCTTTGTGTGTTGTAAGATTGAAGGATTTGCTGTATGCTGCTGTCCTTGTCTTCGTTGAGAATGCTAAGGTAGGTAGCTCTGGTTTTGCTAAATCGGAGCTGATCAAAAATGGACTTATAGCGCTCTGTGAGTTGAATAATTGTCGCTTCATCTAGCTCTTGCTTGCGCTCTAATATGGTGCTGGGCTTAGCGTAGAGAAATATATTCATGCTGGGTTGTAGAAGCAGGTTATACAAGGACTGAGTGAACCACTGGGGAAGGCGCAGATTTGAACGACGGGGATCCGCGATAAAATCAAAATAGTAGCGGTCATAGATTACAACATAACCCAGCGCACAGTAGCGCAGCTGAATCCACCATTGACCCACTAGATAATCCAGGAAGTAGTAGCCAAAGCGCAAGAGTGAGGACAACAAACTGCTATTGCTCCCTTGCCGAGGAAGGCGCTGTGCATGGAAGTTTGAGGCCGCTTTTCTGCCCATAGTCCAAGCACTCAGGATAGGTAGTATTCCTGGGCGATGACGAACAATGACAACTCTCTCTCCGTGCTCTTCACGAAGTATTTCCGAAAGACGCTTGAGAATTGTGGTTTTTCCTACTCCATCTACTCCTGAGAAAGTGATGATGCGCCCCCAGTTCTTAAACCGATCGAGTAATTGATCACTCCATTGCTTGATTCGTCGTCCTAACACCCGATAGCCCTTATTCACGGGCATTTGTCTGAGTTGCCCCTCCAATCTGACTTGATGGGTGGTATCGAACTTGCCAAGGGATTCCAGCTTGTCAAAGTTCACTTGATATTGTTGATTCAAATACGGTAAAAGCAACACACGTATCTCGGAGGGTAGGCGCTTGAAATATCGGATGTACTTTTCGGGTACAGCACTACCGTTCAAAAAATAGTAGAGAAAAACATGCTCCAACAAATGATGCGCAGCGTAGGTTTGAACATTACCCTTCAATATTTGCTGTTCTTCGCACTGATCTTGCTCCAGATAGATTACGCCACAGCGTTGAAATCTGCTGAGTAGATCCAACTTCAAATATCCTCCATCTGTAAAATATAGGCGGAGGGAGGATCGCTCGCCACAAACCTGCGTCTTAATAGTATCCACCAGCGGGTGGAGGCGACAGAAAAGACTAATTTTTGTATACAATTTAGAGGTGACCAGTAGGTCAATGTCAGAACAAAGGTCTAACTGATTTGGTTCCTGCAAGATATATTTCAAAGCGAAGTACTTTTTACCTCTCAATGTGGTAAACAAGGAATTAATGAATATCTTTCTGGCCGTAAACATTAGTACAGTTATCTAATCATTTGCTAAAGTGCTTAGATTGTGCCAGAATGCAAATTTTTGATTATCAGCGTTTAATGTATTTTTATACTGTGATTTTGTCCTTTTTTGGGAAGTCTTGTCCCATTTTGAGAAAAGTCTAATCGTTTTAAATGAACGCTAACTCAAATAGTTAAATGGCTAGAAATTCGACTGCCTTCCGAATCTTTGTAGTAGAAGATGATCCTATGTATCAGCGGATGATTCGTTATCTAATGGAACTCAACCCAGATCACGAGGTGCATGTTTTTGCAACTGGGCAAGAATGTCTTGAACAGCTAAGCTTGAATCCTGATCTCATCTCACTGGATTATTCCCTTCCAGATATGACTGGCGAGGCTGTTCTTCATCAAATTAAGTCTTTCAATCCTGCTATCACTATACTTATTCTGTCCGGTCAACAGGATGTGGGTACAGCCGTGAAGCTCCTGAAAGAGGGCGTTTACGACTACATAACCAAGGACAGTGAAACTAAGGATCGACTCTTAAATGCGGTGGACCATGTGAAGAAGCGCCAGCAGCTAGAGGCGGAGGTAGATGAGCTGCGTGAACAGTTGGAAATCAAATATGAATTTGGAAACATAATTGGCGACAGCAAAGCTATGGTTCGTGTTTTCCGCCTCATAGAAAAAGCCATTAAGACAGAAATTAATGTTTCGATCACGGGTGAAACTGGAACAGGTAAGGAGATTGTGGCTCGGTGTATTCACTTTAACTCTAATCGGAGGAAAGGGCCATTTATAGCAGTGAATATGGGAGCTATCCCGGCCGAGCTACTTGAAAGCGAGCTTTTTGGCTATGAGAAAGGAGCCTTTACTGGTGCTGTGAGTCGCAAGAAAGGACAGTTTGAATTGTCTTCTGGTGGTACGCTCTTCCTGGATGAAATTGCGGAGGTCAGTCTAAACCTGCAAGCCAAACTACTGAGAGCGTTGCAAGAGCGCGAGGTACTGAGAGTAGGAGGGGAGAAACCTATCTCTTTTGATTGTCGCATTATTATTGCTAGCCATAAGGATCTAGCGGAAGAGGTGGGAAAAGGGAATTTTCGGGAAGACCTATATTACAGACTATTGGGACTGAGTGTTCAGCTACCCCCACTTAGAGAACGGGGAAATGATACCCTGCTGTTGGCTTCTGCATTTCTTCAGGAATTCCGAAAGAAGAATAAGCTTCCTTCTCTGAATTTCGACAAAGAAGCAAAGAATAAATTGCTGGGTTATGCTTTTCCAGGTAACGTAAGAGAATTACGTGCAGTGATCGAGCTAGCAGCAGTATTAGCTGAGGGAGGAAAGATCACTGCAGAGGATATCCAATTTCAAAGTGTTCGAAGAGAGGATGCATTTCTGACCCAAGAAATGACGTTAGAAGATTATAAGCGCAAGATCATTCATTTCTTCCTACAGAAGTATGAAAAGGACGTTGCCTTGGTAGCGCAAAAACTGGATATTGGGAAATCCACTATCTATCGGATGCTGCAAGAAGAAGAAAGCTAGTGATTAGACGCTCTAAACTAATCCCTATGAATCAGAAACTACTCAGAGAAGTAAATACGGATGCGCTTCGCGAAGCCGCTAATGAGTTGGCACCGCAGACCAATGAGACACTCCTAGTCTTATTGGCAGAGCATGCTGACATAAAAATCCACGCCGTGCAGGAGGTCCTGCGGGAAACGGGCCACTCCTTTTTCGGCGGCCTATTTCCAGGCTTAATCTACGGGGAGGAAAAACTAGATAAAGCATTAGTGCTGCTCAAGCTACCTGCACAACAGCCCCCTTTCGTTATCGAGTCCCTGGACTGGTCGCCAGAAACCTTGGTGCCGGTTGCTGAAGCCCCGCATCGCTTTGGTATGGTCATCTTGGTGGATGGCCTGATGGGGATGATCAATGATTATCTACAGATGATCAATAATGCTCTGGGAGACCGCTTTAGTTTTATTGGTGGTGGGGCAGGCTCACTGACCCTTGTTCAACAAGACTGCTTAATGACTAATGAGGGGGTATTCCAAAACGCGGTAGTAGGTTGTTTGCTGGAGCAACGTGTTCGACTAGGAATCCGGCACGGATGGCAGCGTTTGGCAGGCCCATTTATGGTGACAGAGGCAGATGGGAATACACTACAAAAGCTCAACTGGCGCCCGGCCATGGATGTATACCGCGAGGTAGTAGAGCCTGATACAGGCGCTAAATTGGACCCAGAGAATTTCTTCAGTTACGCGAAGGGCTATCCGTTTGGGATCATCCGAGAGCAGGAGGAGGATATCGTACGCGACCCCATTGCGGTAAATGAAGATGGTAGTCTACTTTGTGTTGGGGAGTTGCCATTGAATGCAGCAATCTACATTCTTAAAGGAGAAAGAGATGAGCTAGTCGGGGCTGCCCGCAAGGCTTTTCAGGATTGTCAGACTGCGACTCCGCCTAGAAAAGGCGAGTCGCTTCTGGTGGTAGACTGTATTAGTCGGACACTCTTCCTAGAAGACGACTTTAAACTGGAATTATCAGAACTCTTCCAGGAAGGGCAAACGCCACTTGGTATTTTGTCCTTGGGTGAAATTGCTTCTTTTGGAGCTGGGGCGCTCGAATTTTTCAATAAAACAATTGTCTTAGGGCAGTTGCAAGATTGATCCCCTTATGCAAGACCAGGCCCGTTTAATTCAAGACCTATCGCTACTCTACGAGCTTTCCCTGGCCGTAGGTAGTTCGTTAGATGTAGAAGCCAATAGCCAGCAATTCTTCCGTACCCTGCTGCGGCGCAAGAACATGACCTATGCTGCGCTGTGGTTGCGGAACGAAAAGGAAGGTGTGTACGAATTAGCAGCCTCACAACCAGCCTTTTGGGCAACTCAGGAACGGTTGGAGTTAGATCATCCAATGCTTCAAAGACTAGAGAAAGAGCCTGTCTTTTCTCTTGCTTTCGGTAATCCTGGTTTTGAGGACCTAATCCAAGAAAAAGAAATTCATAAAGGCGCCTACTGGCTGTTTCGTCTTGGAGAGCTGGGCTTTGTGAAGCTTTATAATCGGAATGCTCCGGAGGCTGCAAGCGCCATAGAACTGAATCAGTTACAGGGTGTAATGGAAAAGTTCCGCATTTCACTCGAGGGTTGTATTGCTTTTACCGATTATCAGCTCGAAGCTCAAGAGCGCCGGATAGCTCAGAAGGTAATCGAAGAAACGAATGCTAAGCTTCAGGAGAGTGAGTTGAAGATGCGCAAGATCGTCGACTCCTCCCTTGATGCGGTCATTACCATTGATGAGAACGGCTATGTTACGGAGTGGGGAAAGCAAACCTCAAATATCTTTGGATACACAAGAGAAGAGGCTATTGGAAAAGCGCTTGGTGTTCTGATTGTACCGGAGCGCTTTAGAGAAGCCCATGCGCGGGGGATGAAGCATTTCCTAGCTACTGGTGAAGGGCCAGTGCTCAATCAGCTACTGGAGCTTGTAGGCCTCCATAAGAGCGGACGTGAATTTCCGATTGAGATAAGTATCACTGCTATCCGAAGCGATAACAGCTATTTCTTTAGCAGTTTTATTCGTGACATTACCGAAAGGAAGACCATTGAAAATGCCCTCCGGCAAAGTGAAGAAAAATATCGAGGGATTATCGAAAATATGGAACTGGGTCTACTCGAAGTAGATAGGGATGGGAAGGTTGTTCGGGCTTTCGATCGGTTTTGTCAAATGACGGGCTACAGTAATGAGGAGCTAGTAGGAGAACAGGCAGAAGAAGTATTATTACCACCTAAGTATAAAAAAGTCCTTAAGGAACAGAATGAAGATCGGAAAAAAGGTATCGCTAATACCTATGAAGTTCAAATACTTCGTAAGGATGGACAATTAATTTGGGTAATCATTAGTGGAGCTCCCATATATGATAGTGAAGGGAACATTATAGGTTCTTTGGGTATTCATTATGATATTACCGAACGGAAGCGACTAGAACAAGATATTAAGGAGGCACGTATTGCGGCCGAACAGGCGAGAGCAGCAGAGCAACAGTTTCTGGCAAATATGAGCCACGAAATTCGTACGCCAATGAATACTGTAATTGGTATGACACACCTGTTGTATGAGACCAATCCCAACGCCTCTCAGCGAGAGTACTTGCATGCTTTACGATTCTCTGCGGATAGTCTCATGGGAGTAATTGATAATATCTTAGATATGTCTAAGATTGAAGCTGGAAAATTAGAGTTTGAAAACCGGGCTTTTAATCTCCGAGAGTTGCTGCAAGGACTCCGACGAACATTCCAATTTCGGGTTCGTGAAAAACTGATTAGTGTTGATGTAAGTATTGATCCGCGAATACAAAATTTGCTGATGGGGGATCCTACTCGGTTGACGCAGATTCTCTCCAACTTGCTTAGTAACGCTAGTAAATTCACAAAGGCAGGGAGGATTGGTGTAGATGCGACTTTGGTAGCTCATCAGCTAGGAAGGTACCAACTGCAGTTTATTGTGCATGATACAGGAATTGGTATTGCGCCAGATAAACTCAATGTCATTTTTGAGAACTTTAAACAAGCTGATGTCAATATTACCCGGAAGTATGGCGGTACAGGATTAGGATTGGCAATTGTCAAGGAATTAGTAGAACTTCAGAAGGGTTATATCATTGTTGAGAGTAAATTAGGTGTCGGTTCTAAGTTCATTTTTGAACTTCCGTTTGGAGATACTGAAGCTGTGGCAAATGAAAAAGGCCTATCAACAGCAGCTCAGAACAACGATATTCGAGAACAAATCAGCCAATTAAGTATTCTTGTGGTAGAAGACAATACCATGAATCAGAAATTGGTTCGGCAGATATTTGAACTTTGGAAAACAGATTTCATCTTAGCGCAAAATGGTCGTGAAGCCGTGTCAATGTCCAAGGAACGTACGTTTGATCTTATCTTGATGGACATTCACATGCCTGACATGGATGGTTTTGCAGCAACACGCACAATCCGCGCTGATGCAGACAATCCTAACGTCAATACTCCAATTGTGGCACTTACAGCCGCCGCTTTGGTGTCTGAAAAGAAAGAGGCATTTGAGAGTGGAATGGATGACTTCTTAACCAAGCCGTTTTCACCTAAGCAGTTAGAGTCCACAATTGTGCAAGTCTTGGGTATACAGTCCAAGGTAGATGCTTCAGCGGGGGCTCAGACTGGTGTGTGTGTCGATCTCACTTACCTTAAGGAGTTCTCTGGTAACGACCGCATATTCATGCGTGAAATGATCGAGACTTTTCTGTCGGAAACTCCTAGTAGTATCCTTCAACTGAAACAAGCTGTTGCAGCTAATGACTGGGACTCAGTATACAAGATGGTTCATCGGCTAAAACCCAATGCGATGATGCTCGGAATGCTGGATCAACAAGAGCAATGTACTCAGATCGAAGTGGCTATCAAGCAAAAAACTACAGAACCAGTAGAGCTTAAGCCCTCAGTTCATCAGCTGATTCAAGAAATACAACTGGCTTTTCCTCTACTACGTGCTGAGTTGGAACAATTGTAAGCCTTCTTTTCTGGCGGTTGGCGTATTTGAATAATACTAGATATGCTGTTACACAAAGCGTTGCCTGTACTAGCAGGTAAGGTAGGTTCCAGCAGATGAAAAGAAGTCCGCCATTAAAACCAATAACCAATCGGCACACGCTGGGTGCTGTCCAACCATGATCTACGAAAAGGTGATGAAAATGCTGTCGGTCGGCATGGAAAGGAGAATGTCCTTGTCTTAATCGTAAGACCACTATTCTGGTCAAATCTACTAGAGGCAAGGCAACTAGGAGGGCTGTCCATAAATTATGGCGGCTTAGTGTGAATCCATTGATTCCCAAAGATTGCAGAAAGCAAACGCCAAGCAGCAAGCCAATTACGGTAGATCCATTATCACCCATAAAGATCTTGGCCTGTCGGCCAAAGTTGTAGCGAAGGAAAGCAATGAGTCCGCCACATGCTGCTGCACAAAGAACAGCCCATTGGGTGTGTCCTTGATGGGCGAATAAAAATCCGAAACCCATGAAGGCGATAGTACTGATACAGGCCATCAAGCCATTAATACCATCAATGAAATTGAAAGCATTAATCATGGCCATCAAAAAGATAACTGTTGCCGGGTAGGAGATCCAACCCAAGGGGAGTTGCCATCCAACGAAGTAGATACTGCTAGTAACCAGTAGTTGAGTTAGTAGTCGAATTCCTGCAGATAGCGGGCGAAGATCGTCCCATAGACTAACCGCAAAAAGAAGAGCCATACTGCAAAACAATGGCATAAACCTAGCATCCCAACCTAACACTAGTCCAAGTACCAAGCTCGAACAACTGGTGGCAATGATCCAGCCAATACCACCCAATGAACTGATGTCGCCGGAATGTAGCTTTCGGGAATCTGTTTGATCAAAGTGTTGCTTCCTTTTTGCCCATCGTATGACCTTTGGCTGGGCGGTTAGACCAAGACCAAGAGAACTTAAGAATGTAGATAGAATAATCATCTTAGTTGGTTTTGAGCGCAGGTTGGAAACTCTGACGTAAGGCCAGTGGTAATTCGAAATCGAAGCTTGGAACCGGAGCGGGAACTGCTCCAAAAGCTGCCTTAGCGTAGCTATCGCTGATGTAGGCCCAGTTGTATTCTTTTATGGCAATACGTTGCAGAGACAAGGCGATTTGCTCCAAACGCTGTGGCGTGACGTCTTGGATGATGGCAGCCAACTCATCTGCATTGTTGAAGTAAGCCGCTTGGTGCTGCGTGGTGATACGGTTATATATGACTTCAAAGGCTATAATAGGAAGACCCAAATACATAGCCTCTACCAGAGATGGATTGGTGCCGCCTGCACTGTGGCCATGTACATAGAGTTGGCAGTTGCTTCGCAGAAGATTCAGCACTTTAGGCTCGTAGATGGGATCCAGTAAATGCAAGTGGGGGTATTGTGAATACGCACTGCGTAATTGTATTCCGAATTCACTATGATCCCAGTTACCAACTACTACTATTGGTAGTTCTAGGTTTTGCGAGAAGGCTTCCAGGACCATGTGCAGGTTGTTCTCGGGCTCGATACGACAAACCTTAAATGCATAGGCTTTCTCCATAAAAGGGAAATGCCGAGCCTCTCGGGTCCTCGCTGAGATGGGGTCTACATGATCAGCGCCGTAGGTTATAAGTCTACTGTAGCGTCCATAACGATCCATGACATATTTCTGAATAGCAGCATTATCACAGATGATTTCATCAGCATAACGAGTAGCCATCCATTCACTCCACTGTAAGAAACGCTTGCCAAAACCACTCCACTTTGGACGTAGCCATTCCAGGCCATCTATGTTGACTATTACCCGCTTCTTACTAAACATCTTGATCAGTGGCAAGAACAAGCAGCCAGAAACACCTAAGACGAGCAGTACATCACAGAAGAACAGTGCATGTAGCATACTGAAGAAGTCATAAAGAATGCTTTGTGGTCCATTAGCCCGCAAAGGGATGTACTTCAGTTTTGCTCCTTTCCACTTGGCTGGTCGATCCAGTTCTGGGTAGGAATGGCCACTACAGTATACAGTGATGTCGATGTCATCTCCTAACTGTAGGACCAGCTGTTGAGCGAGTGTCTCGAAGCCACCGTACTTTGCCGGTAATCCTACCGTACCAATAATAGCTAATCTTGTGTTTTGTAGTTTTCGCATAGTTGCTTGCTTTTGATGTATGCTATTGCGTAGATTATACCAAGATTTTAAATCGTTGATTTACAATCTATTTTGAATTAAAATAAATTCAATACATTCTATTATCAAGACATATTCCAAATTTGGGACAATTTAAAGCGCTCATTTTTTTCATGTTTATGCGCTAATTTGAAATTTTATTCATCTCCCAAAACGGGAAATTGTTTCTTTTTGGGAATGAGTGCAAAAGTTGATTGGTCTTAAATTGCTGGAAATCAGGGGTTTGGTTTTGTGGTGTCCTTTTTGGCGTGTAAGAGCAAAAAAGATTTGTTATGATCCGTTTTTCCTCCACGCTCTTTTTCTTCTCCTTTGCGGCGGTACTCAGTGCGCAAACCGTAAGCACTATTGCGGGACGTATGGATGTAGGTGGTTGGCAGGATGGCGAACCTATGTCAGCCTTGTTCAACAACCCGCATGGTCTTGCGCGTGACGCACAAGGCAATCTCTATGTAGCTGATCGTTACAATCATGTTATTCGCCAAATAAGTAATACAGGTGAGGTGACCACCTTTGCAGGGCAAGCTGGTAATGCTGGGGCAACAGATGGTTTGGCGCAAGTGGCCACCTTCAATGAACCCTGGGGGTTAAACGTCGCCAATGATGGATCGGTCTTGGTGGCTGACACTCGGAATAATCTTATTCGTAGGATTAGTCCAACCGGTGTAGTAACTACCATAGCCGGGACAGGATCCTACGGCTTCAATGATGGACCTGCGCTACAAGCCACTTTTGGGAATCCTACGGACCTTATTGAAGCTCAGGATGGAACGATATATATAGTCGATCATCTCACGCACGTAATTCGGAAGCTAAGTCCTAATGGTCAGGTGACAACCATTGCTGGCCGAGGAGATGTATCTGGCTATGCCGATGGGCAGGGTAGTGGTGCCTTGTTCTTCCGTCCGTATGGACTGGACATGGATTCGGCGGGAGATTTGATTATTGCGGATGAGTGGAATCATCGGATTAGACGACTTACACCAGCTGGCCTGGTAACGACGATAGCAGGTACAGGTGAAATTGGTTGGAGGGACGGAACTACCGAAGAAGCCCAATTCAATTACCCATGGGATGTAGCAGTAGATGCAGCGGATAACATCTGGGTCGGTGATGGCTACAATTACGTCATACGCCAGATCAGTCCAGCCTCCTGGGTTAGTACTATTGCTGGTGTAACCCAGGAACCTGGAGAAGTAGATGGCCCTGCTCTTGACGCAACATTTGATGGGCCAACCTCTCTGGTGCTGAATGAATCAACGACCACGCTTTGGATCGCGGATGCGTATAACCATACTGTTCGTAAAATCTCACCACTTGAGGTGGAGGCACTCGCTATTAGTTTATCTGGACCAGACAATCTCTTCTGTGAAGGTGAGGCCATTTCTATTTCAATTAATGGTGAATTGGGTGAGGTGTCTCGCTTATACCTGAATGATCAGATCATTGTACTTGATACAGTAGTCCCCACTTTCTTTGATCTTGCTCCAGGAGATTACACCGTTCAACTTCAGACAGAACGAGCAAATGGGCAACAAGCAGTAAGTGCTCCACTTAGTTTTTCAGTGGTGTCCTCACCTACTGTGAGTATCGCTAGTCCGGATGGTACTGTCCTTGCTCCAAACGGCGCCTTACGCTTGCAGGCCGTGGGCAACGCTGCTTGGCAATGGTCCACCGGAGAGACGGAATCAGAAATAATTGTCGATACAGTGGGTGAATATGAACTAGCTGGTACGATCCAGGGCTGCCCTGCAGTAAGTGCGTCAATTACGATTACCAGAGAGGCCGAGCCGGAACCTGAGCCCGAGCCAGAAATTGATCTAACACCATGGCTGCCTACGGCTTTCTCTCCAAATGGAGATGGAGCCAATGATATTCTTCGGGTACGTGGTCTGCAAACGGATACCGCCATTGACTTTCGCATCTATGACCGATGGGGTAGGGAAGTTTTTTATAGTTCGGAGGCAAATCTAGGCTGGGATGGCCAACTGATGGGGCGTCCAGTGCTTCCGGATACCTATACTTACTTGCTCTGCTTTGACGATGTGGATGGTAATTCCCAACGACTTCAGGGACAAATTCAGCTCCATTACTAATTCACCACTTTCCACGAATATACTCTACTCACAATCAAACTACTTTCCTTATGCTGATTTTACAACCCTATCCGCCAACCAAAAACCAGTGGCGATTAGTTCTATTACTTTGCCTGGTGGTGTTGGGCTTAATGACTACAAAAGCGCAAGATGCTAATACGAGCCTCCCTGTGGCACTGCCGATAGATTTACCGCTGCAATTTGATGTGCTTGATGTAAAAACTGCCCAACTACTAGGGCGCTATCGCAATCAATGGTTGACTATTCCAGAAGGTTACCAAACGTCGCAAATCGGATATCAACAACGTCATACTAAGTGGGCATGGGGAACCCAGGTGTACCAACAGAAATCCGGAGAGGAAGGATGGCAGCGCATTAAATGGAGCACTGCGGTGAGTTATCAGCAAAAGTTAGATGATCAGGGTACTTCTCTGCAGTTCTCTACGGGACTGGGACTACTTCAACATCGTCTAGATCTTGATCAGCGTTATGACCAGCAATACGTTGACGGCCTTGGTTTTGACTCGAGCTTAGCGAGTGGAGAAGAATTACTCAGCGGCACGGAGCTAGATTTCGATTGGTCAGTAGGCTTGTCATTGGTAGGAGACTGGCTCGCTTCTGGTGTAAGGCGTTGGAAGTTGTCGGGAGTAGCGGCTCATTTGCACCGTCCTACCTTATCCATTACGGGGACTCCCGTAGACTGGGATCCAAGATGGCTACTACAAGGAAGTTACACTTGGTCGATGGCTGAGACGGTTCTCCTACAAGCCAATGCTCATTACCAACAGCAAGGACCACAACAAGAATGGTTAGTGGGAGGGCGCCTCGGATGGTCTCCTAAGGAGGATACGCGCCTATGGCTGGGGGCGGGTTATCGTAATCTGGATGCCTTCGTTCTCCAGGCCGCATGGGAGGAGAGCCAGGTGGGCATTTGGATCGCCTACGATGGAACGACTTCGGCGCTCAATAAAGGGCAGAATAATGTGGGTGCTGTAGAAATTGGGGCCTCTTACCGATGGGGGCGGAAGGGGCGGACAAGAAAGGATAGACCCGAGCCGGTAATGCCTCCTCAGTCAATTCCAATACAAGAAGAACCAGCGATGGTACTTCCGGACGCGGACGGTGATGGTGTTCCTGATGAGATTGATAAATGCCCCCTAGTAGTAGGCCTGGCCGTATTTCAGGGGTGCAATGATAAAGACCAGGATGGAGTGATTGATCCGGAGGATGCTTGCCCGGAAGTATTCGGCAGTCGCGATAGAAATGGTTGTCCGTGGACGGTAAAAGATAGCGACCTGGATGGGGTACCCGACGATGCAGACTATTGTGTCTTTATCAAGGGATTACCTTCTCTTAATGGTTGCCCGGACACCGACTTAGATGGAGTCTCTGATATTGATGATGAATGTCCTTACTTGAAAGGTACCATTAGCAATCGAGGCTGTCCGATTGAAGGGACTGTGAATGAAGAAATAGCTCCCACCGAAGCCTCTAAGCTACCGATGATGATTGTAGAGTTTGATACAGACCAGTCGCTGATTGTACCAACATTCTCCGCTCTTCTTGAAGATTTCGTAACGCCTATCGCGAGAGAGTCAGGCCTGAAGATCCTGATCAGCGGACATACTGATTTTGAAGGACATGCTGCTTATAACGTAGGTCTGGGTTACCGGCGAGCAAATGCTGTAGAACAGTACTTAAGACAGCACCTATCTCCTGATACACAGTTCGAGCAGATCTCTTATGGAGAATTGATGCCGATTGATTCTAACTATAGCTCGGATGGTAGGGCCAGGAATAGACGTGCGGAAGTAAGAGTTTATAGGCGCTAGAGGGAAATTAAAGAGATTATTCGATTTCCAATTTTGGGACTAACCTTCTTGAATTGAGACTTGATATTAGGCTGTTTGTTTGTAAGTGTTTGTTTTTATGTGATTTATGCTTTGGCATGTGCTTGGTGATACTATTGGTAGTGATAATGTAAATACAAAAACCATGAAAAACTACATTGGCCTTTTATTAGTGGTCAGCCTTTTTATTCAAAGCTGTCAAACTAATCGGAGCCTTTTCAATAACAGCCCAAATGGCCATCCACAAGAGCTGGTTCTACAAGAGTATTTCTCGCTTCAAGAACCGGTTCTGCAAGTAGGTGATAAGATCACCGTCAGTGTTTGGGGACATGAGGAACTGAGTGTTGGTTCTGTCAATAGTTCCTTTAGCAGCAATGAAAGCAGTGGTCGTTGGCTGTCTCTTGATCGCGATGGCGAAGTAAACCTTCCGAGGATCGGCCGTCATAAATTAGCTGGTTACAATACGAAGGAAGTCAGTTACCTACTAGAGAGAGAATACGCTAAGATTCTTCAAACGCCAATTGTCAACGTGCGCGTACTGAGCCACTTCGTAACCATTCTGGGAGAAGTTAAGCAGCCTGGGCGCTATCAGTTGAATAGCGAGTTAGTCAATCTAGTTCAATTGCTCGGTCAGGCTGGTGGCCTCAATAAATATGCTAAAGCAGATGCCATCCGGATTATCCGTCAAACACCGGAAGGGCCAGTTAGCCTTGAAGTTGATATAACTGATCTCGTACACCTACCTAAGTACAACGTAACCCTACAACCAGACGATGTAGTCTACCTCGAAGCACGTTCTGCCAAACAGACTGATGAGTTATTACAGCGCGCTACGCCAATCGTTGGGATTCTCACCGGATTAGGTGTTATTGGTTCTCTTATCATCAAATAATCGAAGGTCATGCATTTTCAAAAAGAAGTAAAACTACTGGTTTTACCCCTGCTGAAGTCTGCCCCGGTTATTCTGATTCTGGTGGTTTTGGCTTTACTTGGGATGAAGCGCGCAGTAACATTGATGACGCCTACTTATCGCGCAAGCGGGGCCATCAAAATCAATAATCTAGAATACAGCCAAAGTGGTTTTCTCCTTTTTGGCAAAGACGAAGGAGTACGGCACCAACAGAACCAGACCTTCCTCACGGAACTAGAGATCTTTCGCAGCCGCGACTTGATTAAATCTGCACTGCAAGAATTGGATTGGGAATACAGCATCTATCGTGTTGGTCGTTTCCGGGAAGCAGAACTGGGAGTTGAGAGTCCATTCCTACTAGAAGTAGACAGTACTACTAACACGCAGGAGTCGATCAATCTGACGTATCGAACTGAGGGTGATTTTCGTGCTCAGCTTGTACCCGCCGGAGATACTTTAGTAGTAACATGGGGTGAGCAGTATACCTTAGGAAGCTGGCAATTTACCCTACAACCAAGAGAAGACTTTCTAGCTGAAAACCCGGCAAGCCTTCGCCCCGGTGATCAATTCCGTTTGCGAGCGCAGTCTCTGGATAAGCTAGTCAGTGGAGTGAACGAGAGTAATCTTTTCGTGAAGGCGGTAGAAAAGGATGTTTCCATAATCAAAATATACTTTAAGCACGAGCGCCCAGAGAAAACCCAGGCTTTCGTTGACCAACTAATGCTCAGCTACATTGATGAGTGTCGACGTGCAAAGGCAGAACAGACTGATACTACGCTGCTTTACCTAGACCAACAACTTTCGGGTGTAGCGCGTAAGCTTACGAATGCAGAGGCACAATTGGCACGCTTTCGTACCGAATCAGGTACGGTGGATACCAAATTGGAGACAGATGCTCAGCTTCGTGGTATCAGCCAACTGGATCAGCAGAAAATGGATATTCAGCTTCGCAAAGGCGAATTAGAAAAACTCTATCAATACCTACTGGACGGACAGAATCTGGTTGATTTTTCGCCGAACCTAGAAACCCTTCAAGATGTAGTATTTCGCGAAAGCTTTTTGCAGATGCAGCAGTTTGAAATCCAGAAGCAGGACTTGCTCCAACGCTATGTGCCAAGTAGTGAAGAGGTACAGCACGTCGTTCTGAAAATCAATAAGCTAAGGACCTTCTTGAACGAGAGTGTTCGCAATACGCTCGACAAGCTAGACTATCAATTGGAAGAGCTCAAGGTAGCAGTGGATGATGCTAGTGCAGAGTTACATGAGCTACCAGAGAGAGAGCAAACGCTCATCCAATTACAGCGCAATGTATCGCTTAACGAAGCCATGTATAACTACCTGGTGCGCAAGCGGACGGAATTGTCGATTCATCGTTCCTCTAACCTGTATCCTCATAAGATCATTGACCACGCGCGCTTGCCAGAGACATTGGCGGCACCTAACAAGCCGCTGCTGTATGGCTTAGCTATTCTTCTAGCACTAATGGCAGGTATGACCTTCGCTTATATGCGACACTACTTCTCGGCTCGCGTACGCTACGCGGAAGATCTTGAGGAGAAGCTGGAAGTGCCCGTACTGGCAAATGTTTATCGACAAGTAAAACGGTCCTATTTGCCATGGCGTCGGCAGCATGCAGCTACAGGTTTTGAGCTGTGCAGCAATCTTATGGCCAATCTACATCACTACGGCCTACAAAAGGAACAACAACCTAAGCTGCTCGTATTGACCTCGATGACACCTGGTGAGGGTAAGTCCTTTGTGGGCTATCATCTGGCAAAGTCAATGGCGGATAGTGGGCATAAGGTATTGTTAGTTGATGCCGACCTGAGAAATCCGGGCCTCCACCTGAAGGTTAGCCGAAATAGTAGCCCAGGCTTAGCAGAGGCGTTGCGAGGAGAAATGGCAGCAATACAAACTACCGAGAATTCGAACCTTGACTTTCTCGCGGCGGGGCAATCTGATCTAAGCACATTAGCAGGTTGCTTTGGCCCTGGCTTCTCTGCTATGGTAGAAGCGCTGCGGGAAGAATATGATTACATCATTGTAGATACACCGCCGATTGGCCTGTTTCAAGAACAAAGTCCGTGGATTGAAACAGCAGATCTCAACCTCTTCATTCTTCGGGCAGATTATACCCGAACCCGTTTGTTGCGGGCCATCAAAAAACAACTCGTCGAACTGGATGGTACGCCATTGCGATTGGTACTGAATGATACCCTGCGTGCTCGTACGCTGCCTGGTTACAGTCGTATGCTTAAATCCTACTACCAGTCATGAAAATGAAGTCCTATATAGCGACAGCAATCAATCATCCTGCTGTTTGGAGCTTGGGTGATCAGGCTGCCATGAGCGGGGGGAACTTCATCCTTAGCTTACTGTTGGCTCGTGAATTGGGCCTGGAACAGTTCGGTCTTTTCACGCTTTGGTATATGGTGCCACTAGTAGTGTTGAGTATCAGCCAAGCCATTATTGTCCAGCCTTTTCAGGCATTTTGGCCAGGGAAAAATCCTGCCCAGCAAGAGGAATACAGTAGTGCATTGTGGAACATGCAGTTATTATTTGTGGCGCTTGTTCTGGTACTGTCCTTTATTGGTGGTTTAGTTATGCAAAGCTTTATGCCGGTGCTTGCCATTCTACTAGCAGGCGGGCAGAGTACTTACGATTTATTACGAAAGTTGAGTTATGCAACCGGTCGTGATCGGTTACCGGTAAAGCTCAGTGCTCCATTGTACTTCACTATTGTTTTGGCATTGATTCTTGGCGTAGTTAGTAGTGTGCAAGCTGCCTTCTTATTGCTAGCGGTACTTTTTCTACTAGCAGTGATTGTATCTGCTTATCAACTAGGACTAACTCTAAGATTGGTGCCAAAAGAGAAGCTCGTAGAGCATATTAAGAAACATTATCACTTTTCATATTGGTTGTTGGGGGCAGCGGTGGTGCAGTGGTTTTCGGGTAATGCATTTTTACTCGCAGCTGCAGCTTTGCTTGGCAACAGTACACTTGGTGCTTTACGATTAGCACAGCAGGTTGTTGGAGTCACGCACGTGGTTTTTCTGGCTATGGAAAATCGCGTACCCATCGCTGCCGCCCAACACTTTCAGAAAGGAGCTATTGCCGGTCTATTTCGGTATCTGATTCGGATCGTGAGTACCTATGGCGTGTTGATCCTTATCCTCTTCATCGGATTGCTATGGAGTGAACCACTTCTAGCACTAGCTTATAGTGCTGATGTTGTAGAGCAGGTAATGCGGTATGTGCCCGTTTACACTGGCTTCTATGTGTTGGTCTTTCTGGCCACAATACTCCGTATTGCACTTCGTAGTGCACAATTGACGGCCTCTATTTTCTGGTCGTACTGTTTGGCTGCATTGCTGAGTGCTTGTCTGGCCTATCCATTGGTTGAGCACTATGGTTGGGTAGGAGTACTTCTCGGACTAGTTCTCACGCAGCTATTGCCTATTGGTATCTATATACAGCGATTGTACGCTGCACACCAGCTTCTTCAAACCTCTAAATCACTCTCATGAAAATCATACACCTACTTCTAGGAAAAGCCAATCCCTTGCGGATGAATGGCGTCAATAAAGTAGCCTTCCAATTGGCTAAAACACAACACCAACAAGGAGCAGATGTGCATTTGTGGGGTATCACCGCCAATCCGGTGCACGACTATCCTCAGCGTGCATTTCCGACAACCTTGTTCACTCCTTCAAAATGGGGTGTGCCGGCTGAACTCCGGCAGGCTATCGCCGAGTTAGAAGCGGATACCATTGTGCACTTACACGGTGTCTTCATTCCTATCCTGGACCGAGTGGCACGTCTGCTTTATCAAAATGGCATTGCCTATGTAATTACCCCCCATGGGGCATTGGCTAAAGGGGCCATGGAACAGAATGGTTGGAAGAAACAGCTCTATTTTCGGTTGATTACTCGCCGCATCTTGAAGCGAGCTAACTGCGTGCAAATGCTAGGAGAAGCGGAAAGCGCTGATCTGTTTCATTTAGCACCAGAAATACGCCAGGTATTGATTCCAAACGGACAAGAGATGGAAGAGATTCCTCAGCTAGATACTCGTCCGGCGAATCAGGTGCCGGTTATCGGTTTTTGTGGCCGAATGGACGCTCATCACAAAGGCTTGGATTTGTTACTTGATGCCTTTAAGAGACTATTGGATAGTGGAACGTCTGCCCGACTCCTGCTAATCGGTGATGGTAAGGACCGGCAAAAGTTACAAGCATACTGCGCAGAACAAGGTATCGCTGACCAAGTAGTTTTTATGGGCGCCCGCTATGGAGAAGAGAAGTTTATGATTCTGCATCTATGTGATTTCTTTATTCATACCTCTCGCATGGAAGGATTTCCGATGGCCTTACTAGAGGCGGCCGCCCTGGGCTTGCCGCTGATTACTACTCCAGCTACTAGTATGAACCGTTTCCTGAAGCGCTATAATGCAGGCATAGCCATAGAGCGTCTTGACGTTGACCTGATTCTGGAAAAGCTCCAACAAGCTTGCTCTAGTTTTGATAAAGGGCAGCATCAGGAAATGAGCGCGAACGCCAAACGTATGGTTATTGAGTCCTTTGACTGGACAGATATTGCTGAACAATTGCTCAAGCTATACCAGCGCTGTTTGGCGCCAATTCCCAATCAACCAGCAATCGCAAATATTTAACCCCAAAGCGCGAGCATTTAGCCCTATGAATAATTCCACGACAAATACTGCATTTACCTATCGGAGCCAATGGATGTTTGTACTGCTCGTAGTGATTATGGCACTACGAATCACAAGCTACTTCACCCTTTTTCCGAATTCGGTGGCGATGACTCAAGTCGTCAAGACTGGTCTGCGCATACTACTAACGGCGATTTCTGCCGCTGCTTATTTCAACCTGCGTGCTCGCTATGGCAATTGGCGCTTGCGTACACAAAACTGGTTGCCAGTCCTTTTTTATGTATTGTATTTGTTGTTGGGGCTGCTTTCCGTTATGTGGTCGTCACTCGTTCATTACACACTTTTGCAATGGGCTATGATTACGGAGGCCTTAGCCTTTGCCTGGTTCTTTTGTCAGTGGCTGGTGTTTTATAATCATCTGAGTGGTAATCACGCCAGCTTCTCACGCGTATTCGGACGCGCAACGCTTTGGGTGGGGCTAGCCTTCTTGATCGGTCTGTACATTGATCCGGCTACCTTCTATCGGGAGACGCACGGTGGTGAAGTGGCTCGCCTAGGAGGCTTCATCATCAACCCTAATGAATTGGGTATGCTAGCTGTTCTTGGAGCGGTAATGGCTTATATGGAATGGATGTACGGCGGTGAGAAATGGTGGAACTTCTGGCTATGGGTAGTTTCTGTTGCTGTCTTATTACTGACCCAGTCTAGATCTTCCCTAGGGGCATTTTTACTGGTTACTGGCTTGAGTGTCTTGCTTTCTGGCAATCTTAAGCTCCAACTCGCAGCGACTGTTGCCGCTGTCCTCATTCTCCCATTACTCGTACAAACAATCATCGTCAAGCAGGGGGATTTGGAAGAAGTTATGAGTATGACTGGCCGTTTGCCGTTTTGGAAGGATTTGATTGCCGACGGTTTTACCCAGAAACCAATTTTGGGTTATGGCTTCATGTGTATCAGTTATGGGGAATACTTCTATAGTATTCACGCCTACGCGGCAAAAATGACGCATAATACATTTGTGCAGGTACTTCTAAACCTTGGTCTAGTAGGAGCTTTTATTTGCCTCACCCAGATGATCTTGACCTTTTTTACGGTTGGACGAACGTCAGACTCGTACTTGAAATACCTGGCCATTTTCATGCTTATTCCAATTCTAATCAATTCATTTACAGAGTTCGGTATATTTGGAGAATCTAACTATGGTATCCAATTCTATCAGCTCCTTATCCTATTGTTTGTTTTTGTGCCCCAAGCACGTTATCAAAAACCAAGCATTCATGAGTAAGTTGCAACTTGCGGATATCAGTCTGCTGCATAAAATTCTATTTCCGGAGGTTGAAGAATGGCTGATCTATGCACCTAACTATGATGGTGCGCTTGATGATCAGAAAAGACTTTGCCGTTCACAGGAAGAATTGCAAGTCCGGGAGCTTGTATGCGATCGGTACGTCCTATTTAATCTAAGCGATGTACAGGTTTATAGCTCAAACGCAGTAGCCGTCGTCAGTACTGGTCAAAAGCGAGGAGCTTACCAACTTGCTTATCTATGTAATGCTGATGGTACGGTGCGCTGGTTATATCCCAACAATGATCGCTCCGCCTATTTTCTGCATCTATATAGTGCCTCTGGTTGGCGAGGTACACTGTTAAAACAAGGCTTGAAATGGGGGCATGGATTAGGGCTTGGCCCATGGCTACGTCACGGATCGTTATCGATTTCTATTCCATCTGGAAAATGGACTCCTTCGCATCTTGTTCCTCCAACCTATTCCTTCGCCATCTTTACCGGTACTAAGGGGGGGAACCGTAAGGCGGTGATCGCTGCTGGAAAAGGAAAACGCCCAGACTTTTTCCTTAAGGTACCGCTCACGTGTGCTGCCCAGAAGCTAGTCCGTAATGAGACCGTATGCCTGTTAGAACTAGAAAGCTTATCTCATCAATATTGGGTTCTGCCTCGAGCGCGGTCGATCGGCGACTCATTACAGTTAACTAATGTTCAGCCGGAATATTTACATTCCAAAACAGATTTGAGCCCACTTCATTACGATGCGATCAATGAATTTTGGAGTAACAGTGAGAAACAACCGCTTGCCTCCACAATTAGCTATCAATCTCTTGAAGGTTCGCTAAATACCTTGGATGTATTGGCGGGGCATCCCGATTTAGACGCAGGTCGTGTAGCTGCAGTAAAGAAAGTGCTCTTGGAAGAATGGCAGGGTTTGTCCCCGTATGCTGAATGGAGGGTAAGCTTAGCTCACGGTGATTTCACGCCTTGGAATATGTACACTACGGATAGTCGCCTCCATGTTTTTGATTGGGAGCTAGCTCGATATGAGCCACTGGGGTATGATCTCTTTCATTTTGTTTTGCAATCAGGTTGCCTTATTCATCGCAGCTCTGCATCACAGATACTGGATAGGGTAGAGGAGGTGTGTAGTCATCCCATTTGGCAGGCTTTCCCTTCCTGTGACCCTCATCAGTATTGGCGCTACTACTTGCTTCGACATATTGCCTATTACTTGCCGCGGTACTTACAGCAGGCAGAATTACATGAGCAAGTTCGCTGGCAACTAAACCTCTGGCATGATCTATTGGCTACGGCCAAAGTCTAAAATGAAAATCCCCAGCCCTGACAATCAGGGCTGGGGATTTATACTTTAAGAACAATAGATAAAACTATCGAATCAGCGTCACATCTCCGCGGTAGGTAAGTATTGCTCCATCTAAGAACTCTACTTCAATCATGTAGACGTAAACACCTGGAGGCAATGTATCTGCGCCGCGTCTTCCGTCCCAAAGTGGTGTGCCGTTTAAGCATGCAGGATCTAAGCCTGTCTGCTCTACTAGCAGTCCACCCCAGCGATCAAATAAGCGTGCTGAACGAATCTGCTGTACACCAAGGCAAGCAAAGATTCGGAAATCATCATTTCGGCCATCCTCATTCGGACTGAAGATATTCGGGATGTAAACATTACGGTTTGCATCCAATTCTACGAATACCGTTGCTGATGCGGTACAACCATTCTCATTGACAATCGTCAGAGTGTACTCCTGACTATTAGCAGGGAATACAAATGGATTGCGGATAGTATCAGAGCTCAAGTACTCAGCCGGTGTCCAAATGTAGCTGTAGTTGTCACTTGGTGTGATATTTGGTAGAAGCTGTGTTGTGCTGTCACCCAACTCCACTACGATCGGTGAAGGAATGTCAACGACAATCTGTCCTGGAGAAGCAATCGTAATCGATGTCTCAGCAGTACAACCATTGATGTCTTCAACCGTCACAATGTGATCTCCCGCGAATACCGTTGCCGGTTGAATTACTGGGAAGTTCAAGCCATTGTTGTCCACCATGAAGGTGTATTCTTCAAATGCGTTATTAGCGCCACCAAACACAGTGTCAATACTGATGAAGGTAGGATCGCCAAAACACAATGGAGGTTCGATTGGATCAAGTGTGAATACAATCGGATCAGGCTCCAGGATCGTGTAATCTAGGTTATCCGTACATCCTTTGAAGTCAGTTACCACAACGCTGTAGGTGCCAGCCGCAAGATTGGCATTAATCGGCCCAACAACATTGTTGCTCCAAGTAAACTGATAAGGGCTGTCTGGCGTCACATTACCACCTGTAGCACTTACTCCAATAACACCGTCCATATCGCCAGCACAGGTGACAAATTGTGTAGTTGTAACTGGATCAATCACCGCCGTTAGTGGTGCTGGCTCAGTTACTTCCACGGTCTGTGCAAACGTACACATGTTGGCATCTGTGATGATTGCGTTGTACGTATCAGCACTTAGGCTGTTAATCGTAGTAGTGGTTTCGTTCGTCTCTACCCAAAGGATATCGTATGGGCCAGTTCCACCCATTGGATCCAGGGTTATGCTACCGTCAGCATCACCGTTACAGCTTACGGGCTCGACAGTTACACCTACCGTGATTGGGTCAGGTGCACCTACGGTAAACTCTGCATCGATACCACAACTTCCGTCAATGATATTCACAGTCTGGAGTCCTTCACACAAAGCTAGTGCTGTAGAGGTAACACCTCCATTCGTTGTTTCTCCAGAAGCCCAGGTAAAGATGAAATCACCAGGGGATCCGTCGCTATAACTCGCCGTGACGGTTGCTTGACCGTCGCAGGTATTATCATCCGGACAGCTCGTGTCCATCACATTACTAAATACGACTTCGATTGTAGGCGGAGCGTCTACCGTAATGTTATAGGAAATACTGCTACAGCCATTGGCATCATTGATGACTACACTGTAGTCTAGTGGGGCCAATGCAGTAACAGGGTTGCTTGTAGTAGGAGTAGCAAGGTGCGACCAGCTGTAGTTGTATGGCGCCGTACCTCCACTTGGGAACAAGGACACCTGGCCATCAGAATCACCCGGACAAGTTGGGCGACGAACCTGGAAGGAATCCAACACAATTGGATCTGGCGATAGTACCATTGCGGTATCAATTGCCGTACAGAAGTTGTCTGCAGTTACTGTCACAATATAGGTTCCTGGTGACAGGTTCGTTAAAGCAGTACCGGTATCTCCACTATCCCAGTTAATGCTAGTGATCGTTGTTCCAGCAGCAGGTACAACCGTAAGAAGTAGGTTTCCATCCTCACTATCAGCACAGCTCACGGTGTCATCATCGAGCATGGTGATGATGGGAGGAGCAGGTGCAGAAATCACTTGCGTTACCTGAGTAGTACAGCCATTGAAGTCGGTAATATCTACGGTGTACGAACCCGCAACTAAACTGGTAGCAATCGAATCAGTAAGCATCATGTCATGCGACCAAGAGTAGGTGTAAGGCGCAGTACCTCCAATAACTCCTAGCGTGATAGATCCATCACTACCTACGATACAGGTCTCGTTATTGAAGTCAATAGCTTGGGCTACCAGTGCTTCTGGTTGGGTTACGATAAAGGTATCGATCACTTGGCAACCAGCCATACTAGCATCCGTCATCGTGACACTGTATTCACCGGCAATTAATCCGGTAATCTCACTAGTAGTAGGGGTATCGGTAGATCCTGGGGCATTGCCACTCCAGGCAAATGTGTAAGGCTCGTCGGCAGGGGCACCAGTAGTTGTACCACTTACGAAGATTTCACCTGTAGCATCACCGTTACAGAGAACATCCGTTACCAATGGATTCAAGGACAGCACCTTAATAGCTCCAACGGTATAGCATTCATCCGTCATACAGCCATTGTCATCCGTTACAGTGACGCAGTACTGGCCAGGATTAAGGTTGCTCAAGGTTGTGGTTGATGCTTGGATCGTTAGACCTGTGCTCCACTGGAAGGTGTAGTTGCCGTCGGCAGTCGTACCTCCTGAAGCAGTAATGGTAATCAAACCATCTTGTCCACCCGTACAGCTCGCGTCCGTGATAAATGTATTAGCGTCTAGTACTCGTAGTGCTGGTGGTTGTCCTAGTGGAATCAACGCGATTTCTTGACAACCAGCTGGGTCGGTCACTGTAATACCGTATGATCCTGCGGGAATCCCGCTGATGTAGTTCGTGTTTCCTGGATTGGTCACACCATTGGGTACACTCCAGGTGAAGGTGTAATCCGGTCCTGGGTTTTCGATAGGTAGACCATCCGAGGTTGGTACAAAACGAATGGCACCATCGTTGAAGCCGAAGCAAGAAGGAATTGTATCTCGGATAGTAATTCCAAGTACCGGGCCTGCCAATACATCAATCGTATCTACTACCGTTTGTACCGTAGGCATTGATGCATCGGTGATGGTTATCTGGTAAGAACCTGCGGCCAGGTTGCTTACAGTAGAAGTACCTCCATCAGCGCCAATAGTGACAGGGGCACTGTTTGGACCACTGATTGGTACCGTATTCCAACTGTATTGATAGGGTGCTGTTCCTTCGTCAACAGTGATCGTGAAACTTCCGTCATCAAATGATGGGCAAGTCAAACTATCTTGCTCTAGTAGAACGAAGAACGGATTATCTGAAACCACTGCCTTACCGTTTGAAGGTTGCAGCTGAACCTCTTCTGTATTGCTGTTGAAGACTTCAAATGGAACTGGGCTATCGGTTACCTCTAGTGGAGAGCAATCTCCTAATTGACCAATCACATCAAAGCAGATTTCAAAGAAGATAGCATCGTCAGGAAGCGTCACTCCAGCGAAAGAATTATCCGACCAAGATACAGTCATCACACCTGGTGCAATACCGTTTGGTGTTGGGAAGTTCTGCCAGCCAAAGTTGCCGATATTCAAATCAGGTACAGAAGGGTTGAAGCCCTGTACGCCTGAAATGCTAAGGATTGTCGGATCCCACGTTACAGTGAACTGCGCTGAGATAATATCAATGAAGTTCGCAACCGTCAGCGGTACACATTCGTTGGTGCTTGGCAGTACATTGGTGAACGGTAGTTCAAAGACAACCGCATCACAAGCGTCAATCATTGGAGTGATCGCCGTTCCGCCGCAGCTTTTTCCGTCCTCTACACTGATCACGTAAGTACCAGGGCCAGGAACAGTGAAGTTCACAATGTCATCGTGGTCGGCAGGTCCGTTTAGTACGGTACCCGTAACCCCTGGATTGCCTTGTTGGGTAATGGTGATGCTGGTGTAATCTGAATTGTCCAGCTCTGATAGACCGCCTTGCACGCGGAAACTACCCTGACAGCCATTTAAAGTAAGCTCTGTAATGGTGATCTCATTAAGGTATGCGACAGCAAATTGATCACTGGCGGTCAGACTTACACATTCACCTGCGGGGTTACCCTCGTATTCAGCCTCACTTCCTGCGGCAAGTGCATCGAATGTCATCGGTGCAAAGTGGAAAATGACAGGGTTCCCGCCATTAAAGGCAGTCTGCAGTGCTCCTTGATTGAAGAAGGGTACAGTTCCGCTCAAGGTGTTTCCTGTGTAGACATAAATACCGAAAGTGGCATTGCCGTCATCAAAAGTACAGGGATCAGCTACGATACTGTTTAGGTCAGGACCGGTAACAGTAGGAGGGCATGTGAAAAGACCGTAAGCAATACCGGCAGGAGTGGCCGTGTTAGGGTCTCCTGATAGATCTTCATCACCACTGTGATTAACGATGAGCGTATCACCCAAGCAAAGAAATAGTGTGTCCGGGATGATATCGTTCGATTGGCCAGTTAATGGACCAAAGGAAGCGACCGTACCCGCATCGGACAAGGCACATGAGCGCGCTCCATTTACGGTGGTGCGCGTCAAGACTACTTGGTTTGGGATTTGCGCTGCTACGAAAGCAACAGAGAAAAAGAGAAAAAATACACTAGTGAGGATCCTATTCATGGTTCCGAGTTGATTGTTTTGACCCACCACATCGTCGGAATACAAAGTGGCGGAAACGGGATTTTGCGTATACGACTGGCCTAATCTGCCTTAATCATGACTTTACCAGAAGATACTTTCGAACGAACCTACGCTGCCCGCAATAGTCAAAAAATGACGGTATGGCGGACAAACGACAAGTTCCAAACGTCCTTGACGGGCGCAAAATTACAATCTATCGGGGCAATATTTGTGTTAAAGTTGAAAACTCTGGCGCCCTGTCAGCTAATTGTCGCTCAAAGGGATGATTTCTCCCTGGCGATCATTCCGTTGTAAGTACTGCAGAAACTGCCGGGCCTCACTATTGGATTCGAACTGACCGAGTACTACCTCGAATTGTCCGTTAGCTAAAGGTTGTAGTTCGGCTCGAGTCTCAAATTTTCTTTCCAATTCACTCACTTCTTTGACTGCTGTACCGTAGTCAGGAATGGTTTCATTCAAACGAATGGCGTACTCTGCTCCCGAACGTGGGGTGAAGGTAGATTCCGCCATCGCTACCGGTTCTCCGCTTAAGATTAATGTTGGAGTAGTCACTGTTGTGGGCTTAGGGTTGGAGGCAGAGAGTAAGCCAGGCTCCATGTCAGTTACTAGTGCTGGACGTCGGAAGGTTCTTTGCTTTTTGGGGCTGGCAATAGCATTTTCTGATGCAGCTTGGGGTAAGGCAGCGTCGGCATGATGCGCAGGACGATCCAGATGTCTCAACCACCTTAATAATGGCTTGGCTTCCTGACTGGCTGAGCGCCGAGCTATGAGTTGTCCATTGGTAGCAAAGACCAAGATGCTCGGAATAACATCTACCTCAAACTGGTGCTGCAGGACCTTACTATTGGTGTTGTTGAGATCAACCTTGGCAGCCAGGTAATTAGCCTGAATAAAGCCACCTAGCTGAGGATCTTGAAAGGTGTTCTCTTCCATCCACTTGCATGGTGCACACCAATCGGCGCTAAAGTAGAGAAGGAAAAGCTTGTCTTCTTGTTGAGCTCTTTGCTGTAATTCCTCCAATTCTGGTGACAGCCATTGGACGGCTGCTTGTAAGGAGGTAGCAAATAGTAGGAGTAGGAGCGACCCCACCAAGGGCCGTAAGTTCTTAGGGATGTTCATGGGAGTAAATGCTTTTGGGAAATTCTAAATTACGGCATTTAAGTCGAAAAGGCCAGTGGAAAGAAGACGAATGAGGGAACGGTACTATTTTTCAAGAAAACTTGCTTGCAGATCTTAAAAGCAGGTATCTTTGCCGTCCGGTTGTACGTGACCCTGTCGCTGTTCGCTTTTGGCGAAAGGAGGAAAGTCCGGACAATGTAGAGCACCGTACCACTTAAGAGGTGGGGGGATCAGGAGGAATCCCGATTCTATAGAGAGTGTCACAGAAAACAAACCGCCATACTTCGGTGTGGTAAGGGTGAAAACGTGCGGTAAGAGCGCACGCCGTCGGATAGTAATATTCGGGGGAGATAAACCTTGCGGATTGAAATGCCACGTAAACCAGTAGTGCCGCTCCTTTCGGGGAGTTGGTCGGCAAGTTGCTCGCTTGTATGCTGGAGGGTAGGCAGATAGATCCTGTGCAGTGATGCCAGGGCTAGATAAATGACGGGGCTATCCCTTCGGGGGTAGGACAGAATCCGGCTTATGATCGTACAACCGAACTTAAAAAATGAAGGGTCCTCCATGTTATTTGGAGGACCCTTCACCACTTTAGCAAATCTTATTGCGGTAGCGCTCTAGCCTTGCGGATCAAAAGCACCAAAGTCAAACAACAGTGTAAAACGCAGTGTATTATCAAGCGGGTTACGCTGGTTGGTCGTTGGAACCAGGTAGCTGAAGTTTAGTCCGAAGATATTGTACTTCAATCCCATACCTAGTGTCAAGTACTTGCGACCACCTTTCTGGATGTGCTCGTTGAAGTAGCCCGCGCGAACTGCAAACTGCTGGTCGTACCAGTATTCTGCACCAATGCTATAGACAAACTCACGTAGTTCTTCACTGAATCCTTCTGGCGCATCACCCCAGCTGCTGAAAATAGCACTGATCGGTGACTGCTGCAGGCGATCATCAGTAGCACAATCTGGTCCCTGACAAGGAGTAGGTACCATGAGCTTATTTACGTCAGCTGCAATCGTAAGCTGGTTGAAATCATCAAAGTCCATAGTCCAAGCTGCTCCTAAGCCGAAGTTAGCTGGAAGGAAATCACGATCTACGTTACGAGTGTAGGTGATTTTAGAACCGATGTTACTCAAGGCTAGACCAATGGTAAGCTCACTATTGTCTAGAGAGCTAGAGTTTAGCTCCGTCATGTAGGTGAACGAGATATCAGCTGCACCGGCGATACCTGCTTCAATGATATCTCCACCGTCCAACTGCTGTCCTGCAGCAAGGTTAGAGTAGATAAACTTACCAGTTAAGCCCGCCGTAAAGTTATCCGAAAGCTTACGAGAATAGGCAAGGGCTACTTCAAACTCATTAGGACGTCCTGTTACCAGTGGTTCACCATTTACATCGGTGAACTCAATACTTCCCAAAGAGAAATAACGTAGACCGAAACCTAAAGCTTCGAGATCGTTTAGTTTTTTGTACCCAGTCAAATAGGCCAGGTATACATCGTTAAGCCCGAGGGAGCGTAACCATGGCGTATAAGTAGCGGCAACAGCCAAGTCTTCTTCGGCTAGTACCAATTTAGATGCGTTGAAGTGCATAGCGTTTGGATCAGCAGATATTGCGATACCTACATCACCCATTCCTCCTGAACGTGCGTCTCCTACGATGCGTAAGAAAGGAACCGCCGTAGCTACCGTATTGGTACATGGGGTACCGTCCAGGTTATAATATTTACCATCTTCTCCAAGGAAACAGTTGCCTTGTGCTTGTATGTCTGTGTTAAATAGCAGGCAGAAGAGTGCGAGAGATGCTAAACGTAGTACGTTCTTCATGAGTTTGAATTCATTTGCTAATAAATCGGCTGCAAATATAGCCTAACTAACGACTATTAAGTGCTTACCGTGTTGCTGTTTTGAGTATCAAATGCAAAAGCCTTGCCAAAAGCTGGGGCTGCGTTGCGTTTCTTCACCAAGAAAACCTAGAAGCACCACCCTTTATTTTGTTGTTAACGGATTTTCTTTGCCAACCGGTTGCCTCTGGCAAAATACCGGTAAGCATCAGCTATTGTACGGAACAATAGAATAAAGAATAAGGCATGGGCAAACAACCTTTAATACATCACTAAAGGTTATTTGCCGATACTATCACGCTTGTCGTTTTGCTGTTGGATTTATTTCAGGATAACCAGCTTCTCAAATTCGCTTTCACCGCTAATCTCCGTACCGCTAGCAGTACGTACCCTGACTTGATATAGATAGGTTCCTCGCGCAAGTTGATCACCATAATCATCGCGTCCGTCCCACTGGATACAGTCATCCAGTCGAAGTGCTCCATCATTAGCTGGAACCAGATGCTCAATCGTCTTCACTAACCGCCCACTGATCGTAAATACCTGAATGAGTACCTCCAGGTCTTCACCAGCAATGTTGGTGTCAAATTGGAAGCAGGTACGGTCAGTAAATGGATTAGGATAATTCAAGACATTCTGTAGCGCCACCTTGCCGTCACCGGCGACAATAAACTCTGTCTGTCCTTCACCCAGGTTATTAGCTACATCCCACGCGCGAACACGCATCGTGTAGGTCCCTGGCTCTAAATCACGGAGCGGGAAGCGAACTTCGCCTTTGGTATAGTCATTGTTTTCTGCCTCATAAAAATCATTCAGCAGATAACTGTTCTGAGTGTCCTCGTTTAAGAATCCTTCTAAGTCGTGCCCAATGCTGTTTCCGGTTACATTGATACCGAAATCATCAGCTAGGCGCACTACTAGAGTAGGGTTCGGATCTACCTGGCTGCCAGCTACGAAATCTGTAGAATTCATGAAAACTTCCACTATTGGTGGTGTGTCATCCACCACACCGTCAGGGTTTGATCCACCAATGATGAACTTCTCCTCACTGCCACCGGCATCTATCTTTTGTTGCGGATCAGAAGCATAGTAGCTAATCTTTCCAGGTCCAAACGTGTAGTTGATATCCTTGGGTACCACGAAAGTGAAACTGAACTTTCCATTTTCTACCGAGGCCTTACCACGGAATAGCACATTCTTACGCACCATGTAGGTCCGCTCGGGGCTTCCTTCCGGGTCATTACGCAAGGTTTGGGCACCTACTCGTTTATCATATATGGTAGGAAATACCAGACCATTGAAATCGCTCATCAATTGACCATCCAAATCTTCGATTTGTCCAGTGATAGTCACCGTCTCAAGTGCACTTAGTGTGTCCACGATCGCTGTATCCACCATAATGCCATTTATCGTGGTAGTAGTCACATTGAAGCGAGGCAATGCTGCCCGTTGTGCTGGGTCGCCCATCAACATGAACTTGCGTTCGTTATCAAAACTTCCCGTGTTGCTCAAGGAGTTTTTGGCAACCTTTACTACGTCGCCTAAACGAGTCCAATTACCCGCATTGTCTTGTTGTAGCAATTCGGTCAAGGAACGATTGGTCAATGCTGAGTTTCTAGAGGCAAATACTGGACGGGTGGTGGTCATTAGTGCCACGGCTCCACCTCTGTTAGCTAGCAGTAGTTCTTCTCCTGCAGAGACGAAGGCACCATTGTCGTAATCACCAAACGTACAAGTTGCAGTCAGGAAGATACTTAGACGATCCAGGTTGTTCCAGTTTTGAATCTGAGGGATATCTAGAACCCGCTCCTGGGCCCATCCTCGTGGACCACCGTGGCCCAAATAGGTTGTGATTACTGCTCCTCGTTCAACCGCGCGATCAAGTTCTTCTTCCACACTTGAGAAACGGTCTCCAGCTGGTGTAGACTCCTGTGGGAACAAGTCGAAGAAGAGTTTATTCAGATTGAATTCTGGACGAACGGAACGAACAATCTCAGCTGCCATTTCTGCGTCGTCTGAGTGCGTAGCGCTATCCTCATCATCTCCTAAGAAAATCATACGCATGCGCCAATCCTGTAGGTATTCTGGATCGGTATCGTAGTTAATGATCTTATTTACTACTAGGTTAGCCTCATCCGTGGTTTTTACTGGAAGACGGCCTACTGAGATGCTTAAGTCATTAGCTAGTGGGTCATCACCAGGCTCGTTGTAGAAGATAGCGAAGAAATCATCCGCAGGATAACCGAATAATTCGTGGTTTTGATCCCTTTGGTAAACTGGAACGAAGTTGCCTCCAAATCCATATAGATCACGGCAGTCGAAAGAACCATCACCAACCAGCAGTAGATAACTCAGCCGTTGGTCGCGCTCAAAAATCACCTTAGCGAAATCGCGAATAGCCGTAGGGCTTATGCGGCCGCTAGAAAATTCGTTGTAAACGGCTGTTGCCGAAATGACTTCTACCTCTAGTCCAGAAACTTCGCGGCGATGTCTAGCAAGGCGTTCTGCTTGTTCTACAAAATCTGGATGGTAAATGATAAGCATGTCCTTACCGGTAAGCGCATGCAGGTTTTGTGGAGTGACTGGCCCTACTGGCTCTGCACTAAACAGGTCGGCGTTTGGATCAAAGGCTACAAACTCGCGAAGTACGCCTGCTGTATTTGCGCCAAAAACAAAACTGCTGCCGTTACTATTACCATTCTGCAAAGCAGGTTGTAGCGTATTCGTGATATCCCAAACAACGGTATTTGCACTTACACCACCTAGTGTGAATGTAGTACTTGTTTCAGCTAGACTTCTAGTATCACGGAAGGAGGTTTGTCCACCGACTACCTGAAGTTGAAGACGAGCACGTGCCTGGAGAAAATCCAGCCATGCTGAGCTTTGTTCCCCACCACCTGGATGAGGATAACGCAATAAAAGATCAAGGTCTTCCTGGTCCAAGTTGACTGTTCCGTTAAGACGTGCGGTTGGAGCGAGGTTGCTGTAAATTTCGTTACGATCACCTATAGGCACCCGAGGTACAGATTGACTAGTAATCGTCTGGCCAGCAATGTCAATGAAGAATCTAGATCCTACGCTGGCGCGCAACGCCATCTCTGAACGAATCTTTACGGGCTCACTGGTAACCAAGCCGGACAAAGTAAATAGGTCATTATATTCTTTGTCTCGAGCAAACTTGAAGAAGTCGCCATACCAATGTTGACCAGTACCGGTACCCGTTGACTCAATCTCATGGAGCGCGTTTACGCGATCCTCTTCGAAGCGGAAAAGACCATCGTAAGTACTTGTACTATAGGTTGTATTGTCAACACTAGCTTGAGGTTGAACACGGAGTCCGTCACCTCCACCAATCTTTACGAAGTAATAATTGCTTTCATCATAGATGTTTACTTCCTGATTGAACTCATCTGCATCTTCTGAATAGCGCCAACGTTTTGGACCCTCTGCATAGAACAGGAGTATATCACCTCCATCGAAGCTACCATCGTCTTCTCCAGTGATTTGAATCGCATTTTCTACCAAATCTTCGGCGCGATCTTCATTGACGTCATATGGCAATAGACCACCACCATTACCATATATCTTAATGGTACGAGGATCGACATCATCCAGATTGCTGATGCCCAGGTCATCTTTCAAGAAGCCATAGGTCAGTCTGTGCATTCCGGTGTTATTTACCGCAAACTTGTATACAGTACCGTCACTCAACACAGAATTAAAAGGATCTCCTCCGCGAGCTACCGCTTGCGGAATGTGGCGAACATCCAAGACCATGCTCACTACACGTTGATAGCGATCTCCATCCTTGATAAATGGTACACACGCTACTTTACCGATGTATCCTGCTGAGGTACGTACAATAGAGGTATTGAAAATTAGGCTTTCGCTTAATTGGGAGTCTTCAGGTGCTTCGGCCTTATCAAAGTCTTCCAGTTGGAGACTTGTGACCTGTACTTGAAGTTCGCCAGGGCCATTTACTGAGAAGCGCTCATTCCAATAGGGGAGGGAAGGAGCAGCATCACCAAATTTAGCTTCGGGGAAAGACCATTGCTCAACGGTCTGGTCTCCCAGCCGATAAGTAATAGGCGTATTCGACCATTCAAAAGTATGGCGTAATAAAGTTTGACTATGCACCGAACCAACGACCAGTAAGGTCAGGGCGGATGACAAGAGTAGTAGTTTCTTCATGCCGGTTCTCAATTCAAATCAATGTGGGTGTTGTACACTGATTGTTACAAATGTACACGCTAAAAACGTAAACACGGAAAGGCTATTTTTCGTTAACGCGATTTCGAGGCTAAAATGTCGTAAGTCTGCCTTCGCTGAAGTTTAATTGGTCAGTCACAGAGCAATTGTGTTAAAACATTTGGGTAAGCCCACACTCTTTAGTAGTTTGGACCGCTCAAATTATTCGTGAGGCGCCTATCAAACAGAGCAAGTTTAATACAACTAATCGCGCAAAAATGAGGAGAAAGCTACCCCTGTTGTTGGCTCTAGTGGGGATCGTTGTTTGTAGTCTACAGGCGCAAGATCCTATATTTAGTCAATTCTATGCTGCACCCCTGCAGCTGAATCCTGCCTTTGCAGGAACTACATTGGCGCCACGTTTCACTTTTAATCATCGTAATCAATATCCGAACTGGCCTAACGCCTACATTACTTATGCTGCTTCCTTCGAACAGGAAGTTGAAGCGCTGAATAGTGGCTTTGGTATTCAAATACTAACTGATGCGGCTGGTGATGGTATATATAAGGTGAACCAAGTATCGGGTGTGTACTCCTATAAAGTACGTTTGGGAAGAGAAACCAACGTACGAATTGGTTTGGAAGCTGGGCTTTCCCAAGCAAGAGTAGATTGGGATCAGCTCATATTTGGTGATCAAATTGATGAGATTACCGGACCTGTAGATCCTGCGGGTAATCCTTTCTTGTCAGAAGAGAATAGACCAGAGTCGCTGTCAAGCACCGTATTTGATGCTTCTGCCGGTATACTATTTTACAATCGCACGGTATATGGTGGTGTCGCACTGAAGCACATCAACAGGCCGAACGAAACCTTCTTGGCAATTAATGAGAACCTGTTTGCTGGACGCCCGCTGCGCCTGACGGTTCACGGCGGTGCAGAATTTGCACTAGGGCGGCGCAATAAGCGGGGTGATGCTGCGTTTATTTCTCCGAATGCCATGTTTGTTAAGCAGGGCGATACCGGGCAGATAGTGCTCGGTAGTTATGTGGGAGTAGGGCGAGTATTTGGAGGAGCATGGTTTCGCCACAATTTTACACTAGCGGACGCCGCTGTTTTTTCAGTAGGTGTTCGAGAAGGTGTCTTCCGGATCGGGTATTCTTATGATATGACCCTCTCCGCACTGGCAGATGTGCCAGGAGGAACCGGAAACGCTCATGAAATATCGCTAACGATTAATCTAGAGGACAGCAAAGTTCTTCAGCGTAAACGCCATAGCTCGCGCTGGAATAACTGCTTCCGCATGTTTAATTAGTGAGTGTATTGTGTGTGGTCGCTGGAGCGAAAACACAGCATTGAAACTACTTTAGGGTAGTTTAGTAAGGAGTAAAGTCACTGGTTTTCAGTTGTTTAAACAGGGAAGCCAGGTGAGTATAAATGTTAAAGTTCGCATTTTTGAGCCTTAGGAAGGTGGAGGACATAAACAGGAAATGTTTTTCTTCTATCTTTGGTGGTCGATTCGCAAAATCAAACTCGGTAAAGGGAATGAAAAATCTGTTAAAATTAGGCTCAGTCGCTTTGGGCCTTGTTCTGGTGTTAAGCTCGTGTGGCAAAAAAGAGTCCTCCGACGTCACCGGATGGAATTTCAATGACACCAAGTGGGGAGGTTATGAAAAGAACCTCGACTATGAAGGCCAGGAAACTGGTCCTAACCTTGTGTTGGTACAGGGTGGTACCTTCGTGATGGGTTTCACGGAGCAGGATGTTACCTACGATTGGGATAACAGTCCACGCCGCGTTACTGTATCTTCTTTCTACATTGACGAAACTGAGATTTCTAACCACAACTACCGCGAGTACCTTTACTGGGTGAATCGGGTATTTGGTGAGAGCTATCCAGAAGTTTACTTGAATGGTCTTCCTGATACGCTAGTATGGCGTGACGAACTATCATTCAACGAACCGTTGGTGGAAACTTACTTCCGTCACCCTAGTTACGATGACTATCCAGTTGTTGGTGTTAGTTGGGTGCAAGCCAACGAATTTTGTAAGTGGCGTACTGACCGCGTGAACGAGTCTATCTTGATCAAGCGTGGTGTACTCAATCCAAACATGGAGCAGAAGGATGAAGATAACTTCAACACTAAAGCTTACCTAGTAGGTCAGTATCAAGGTGATGTTCGCAAGAACTTGCGTGACCTTCAAACTGGTGGTGAGCGCCCAGTACGTTTCGAAGACGGTATTCTTCTTCCAGAGTATCGCCTGCCAACGGAAGCAGAATGGGAATATGCAGCTCTAGCACTTCTAGGCTTGCAGGAAAACGAAAAAGACGAGTTGTACACCGACCGTCGTATCTATCCTTGGAATGGTACTTCAACCCGTTACCAGAAGCGTGACCGCTACCAGGGTTATATCCAGGCTAACTTTAAGCGTGGCCGTGGTGACTACATGGGTGTTGCTGGTCGCTTGAACGATAACGCTTGTCCTACTGCACCAGTTCGTGCTTACCTTCCAAACGACTTTGGTCTATATAACATGGCTGGTAACGTGAACGAGTGGGTTCAAGACCTTTACCGTCCACTTACTACTACTGACCTTGTAGATGCTGACAACCACGATATGAACCCATTCCGTGGTAACAAGTTCCAGCACCTAGAATTAGACGAAGATGGTCGTCCAGTTGAGAAGGACAGCTTGGGTCGCCTACGTTACCGTTACGTAGAAGATGAAGAAGCTGCAGACCGTGAGAACTATAAGGTAGGTCAGCCATTTAACTTCTTAGATGGCGACCAACAGTCAGAAGCATTCTACGACTATGGCCGTCACACTTTGATCAGCGACCAAGCTCGCGTATTCAAAGGTGGTTCTTGGGCAGACCGTGCATACTGGTTGTCTCCAGGTACTCGTCGTTTCAAGGATGAGACTAAGGGTGATCGCTCTATCGGTTTCCGTTGTGCAATGATCCGTATGGGTGCACCAACCGGAAACGAAGAAGAGAGTGGACACTTCTTTAAGACAAAGCGCAGTAGCCGCCGTCGTTAATAAGAAGCGGATAAATACTTCTTTAGAAAAGCCATTTCGCCAAGCTGCGAAATGGCTTTTCTAGTATATTTGCGTCCTAGTTTTTAGCATCTACCTTAGCCTATGTCTTCAGCTCATACGACAGATCTACTTCCATATTTCTACGAATGTGAACGTGTTTGCACCGATACACGGAAACTTCGCAAAGGAGATCTCTTTATCGCTCTAAAGGGAGGAAACTTTGATGGAAACACCTTTGCTGCAAAAGCATTGCAAGATGGAGCGGCATACGCAGTGGTTGATGATCCGAAAGTGGTTGAAGATGAACGGTATCTTTTAGTTCCAGATGGATTAAAGGCACTACAAGAACTCGCCACTGCCTATCGGCGCACCTTTGATATTCCTTTTTTAGCTATCACAGGTAGTAACGGAAAAACAACAACTAAAGAGCTGATAGCAGCTGTCTTGGGGCAAGCTCATCGTACCCATTATACCCAGGGAAACTTCAATAATCATATTGGTGTCCCCTTAACTTTGTTAGCAATGCCTAAAGACACAGAAATTGCTGTGATTGAGATGGGAGCTAATCATCAAGACGAAATTGCTGCATTATGTACGACTGCAGAACCCACTCATGGTCTAATCACCAATGTCGGTTTAGCCCATTTAGAGGGTTTCGGGGGCTTTGAGGGAGTTAAGAAGGGTAAGTCAGAGATGTATGCCTATCTGGCTGAAAATGATGGGATTGTCTTCCTGAATTTAGAAGAGGAGCATTTAAAAGAACTGGCGGATCAACGTGGCGCAAGTCGGCGCGTATCGTACCATTTATCTAATCATCCCGATCTAAGCCATCCTAATTTCGAGATTAAGCCCTTAAGCATTAATCCAAACATCAATGTGATGTTCCTTGATCCTGCTGGCGATTCCAGGCTAATTTCTAGCACGCTTTCCGGACAGCACAACTTACAGAATGTAATTACTGCGGTCGCGGTTGGTAAGTACTTTAAAGTTCCTGCGGAGCAGATCGTGATAGCTGTTGAAGGGTATATTTCGGATAACAATAGGTCGCAGTGGGTAGAAAAGGATGGAACTCGTTATTACTTAGACGCCTATAATGCTAACCCTACTAGTGTACGAGCCTCTGTTCAGAATTTTTCCAATATGACGGAAGGCCCCAAATGGGCCGTTCTTGGCGATATGTTGGAATTGGGTGAAGTTGCTGCTGCTGAGCATCTGGCAGTGGCCCGATTTTGTCAGTCCTTAGGATTGGACCACATTATCTTAGTGGGACCTCATTTCAAATCAGCAGCAGCAGAACTAGGACTTCCTCATTTTAATACGGCGGACGATGTATTGGCTAGTACCAGTCCAAATCAATGGCAGGGTGGGCTAGTATTGATAAAAGGGTCGCGAGGAATGAAACTAGAGCAGCTATTGGCCTAATTTAGAAGCGGCGAAATGCATTCCATAGTCGATCGGGTAGCTCCTGTTGCGTTGCCTTCTTATAGTCGTTGTAACTGCAAGGGATGAGTCGGTGGCGCTTCTGTTTCCTATTCGTTTTTACCGGAACTTGTAACCACCAGCGACCACTCTTAGGACTTTTCCAAAAGGTGAGCTTTTCTGCTTCGCCTTTCCAATCTACTACGTACTCCGTCAATCCTTTATTGCTTACGGGGTAATCACCAAAGCGCTGGTAATAGCCTTCAGTGAAGTACCAGATCAGCTGGGCTACAGCTTGAGCGGTAGCTGGCATTTTTCGCTTGGCACTATTGTCGATTCCATAAATCCCAAAGGATCTAAGCTTATCACTCATACCAGCATAACGACAGAGTTGGGCAGCTTCCTCAAGGAAGAATCCACTAGGACTAGGATTAAGTTGTCCAGGAGCTTCGGCTTGTTTTAGTGCATCAAGATGCAAGGCAATGATGTCAGCGTCTCTCAGTAATGGTTCTACCTCTGAAAGCTCTTCCCGGGCCTGACCGAGGCGAATGCATTCGTAGTTGTGCTCATCTAGCCAATCAAATAGCTGCGGATTGGTATAGTGGGCTTGCGGACCGATTAGTCCCATGTGGAATATACTCTCCTGACGATGTCGAAGTAGGTGATTTAGATATCGCTCGGAGGACTTTCGTCGATCTTCAGAAATAGGAACGCGCTCGTCAATTAGCACGAAACTTACCAGATCTCTAAGGTTGAGGAAAGACTGGAATTGAGCGTAGAAGAGGTTCGGGTTTCCACCAATGATAATGGGGAACAAACGACTATCCATTACTTCCCTCAAAAGTGGAATGACGAAATCCATATTCGTCTTCCGAAGATTACCCAGGTCGCAAAACGACAGGTCTGGGAAGGCCCACGCCATGGGGTATAGTTCTTGGCGAACAGCATTAGCTACTGTTGCATCTAAACCAATTAAGACACATTGGTCTGCGGCAAGCTCTTGAGTCTCTCCTTGATAGAAACTAATATTGCTACCCCAACTGTAAGTAGGTAAATCTTTAGGTGCTTGCGGTAACTCCAGCCAATGGTCGAACATACGGATAAGATACTTCTTGGAAAGCGAAAATAGAAAAATCTCAGCGCTCTAGATTGAGAGAGTATGAATTGTTCTTACCAAAAAGAATTTAGTTGCTTTGGCAAGTATTTTTAGAGAGCTTCCTATATTTGCCGAACATAGCATTCGACTGCTATTCAATAACTAATGACGTTCGATTCACGGAGCAGAATTCTGTGTAAGACCGATCCTTTTAAAAAGCCTAACCAAGATGAACGAGTTATTACAACGTTACCGGGATAAGCGTCCGGAGATCGTATTTGAATGGTATGACGAGCCTACCGGAGCGGAGGGCTGGGTTGTCATAAATAGCCTTCGCAATGGAGCTGCCGGTGGTGGTACTCGTATGCGCAAAGGACTGACTAAGGATGAGGTAGTTTCTCTAGCAAAAGTTATGGAGATCAAGTTTTCGGTAGCTGGTCCAAGTATTGGTGGAGCTAAGTCTGGAATTAATTTTGATCCTCGTGATCCGCGCCGGCAGGAAGTGTTACGTCGATGGTATGCTGCGGTATTTCCTTTGTTGAAGAACTACTATGGAACCGGTGGTGATCTAAATGTAGACGAGCTAAAAGATGTAATTCCAATCACCGAAGACTTGGGATTGTGGCACCCACAGGAAGGTATTGTAAATGGCCACTTTCATTCGAGTAAAGGAGACAAAATCAATATTATTGGTCAGCTACGATATGGTTGTGCCAAGATTGTAGAGGATGCCTCCTATGTACCTGAAGGACCTCAGAAATTTGCGGTTGCTGATCTGATTACTGGTTTTGGAGTAGCGGAGTCTGTACGTCATTATTACGACCTGTTTAAGAATGGTAATGCTAATGGCAAGACAGCTATCATTCAAGGATGGGGGAATGTTGCGGCGACAGCTGCTTCCTATCTCACGCTCCAAGGCGTAAAGATCATTGGCATCATAGACCGTGAGGGAGGAGTAATTGCTCCGGAAGGACTCGGGATCGAAGAAGTCAAGCAACTTATTATGTTGAAGCAAGGAAACGCCCTTGATACGGAAAAGATGCTTCCTTTCGATGAGGTCAATGAGAAGATTTGGTCATTAGGGGCTGACATATTTATCCCAGGGGCTGCTTCTAAGTTGGTGACGCCAGAACAAGTAGATCAACTCCGTGCTGGTGGTATCGAGGTGGTTGCTTGTGGCGCGAATGTACCATTCTCTGATGATGGTGTGTTCTTTGGGCCAACCGCAACTAAACTGGATCATGAAATCGGATTAATACCTGACTTTATCGCTAATTGTGGTATGGCAAGGGTTTTTGCTTACTTGATGCAGGCAGATGTAGAAGTTACTGATGAAGCAATCTTCAGCGATGTGTCAATGACAATTCGACGGGCGCTAGCGGCAATTCATAAGTCTAACCCGATGGATACAGGGATTTCTCAGCATGCATTGGAGCTGGCCTTGCACCAGTTGTTGTAATCCTTTTGTATTCAAAGAAATCATAGGTCTAGGACGTAGGGTGTACGTTCTAGACCTATATTTTTTTGAAACTTGACGTCTTTTGAAGCTTGTAATAATGCAGCGGATGTGAATAGCAATTCGTTACTTTCAAACAGATAATGCGTCCATAGAAATAACTGATCGGGTTTTGAAGTGCTCAAATCAGGCTTTTTTGGCCCAATTTTTGGTTGTGGACGGAAATTAACAATATCTTTACTGCAACAAACGACACAGGTAGGCCGTAGGCTTATCTAAGTGTTTACCCAAAAACTACACAAAGTTTGGACCAAGTTGACTGAAGATAAAGCACGTTAGGCTCGACCGTGATGGTCAGGCCTTTTCTATTTTCCCAAAAACAAGACCCTTGAACATGGACTTGATTTCAACTACCCCTACGATGAAGAAAATTAAACTAATCCTTTCCGCCCTTCTTGTACTTGCATTCTTTACCACTCAAGCCCAAGGAGTTACTCCTTCTGCTCCTACCTCTAAACCCAAAGATATGTTAGAGGTGGGTGTACAAGGTGGCTACATGTTCGTAGCCGGTGAAGTTGACCGTGAATTTGGTTACGGCTACGGTCTACATATTCGTAAGGCCACTGATTACCTTTTTTCACTCCGTCTTGATCTCACAATGGGGTCCGCGAATGGCCGGGGCCGTGGAGGTGATAACCTCTGGGAATTTGATAATAGTTGGACCTCAGGAACACTATTTGGAGTGTTTAGCCTAAACAACGTTCGTTTAGATCGTCCTAAGAAAAAAGTTGACCTCTACGCCATGGTTGGTGCAGGGTTCAATTCATATGAAGTAGATTTCAAATCACCGGGCACTGTCCAGGGAATTCCTCGTACAGGTACTGTTGAACGTTCATCAGCTCTTCATGCAGCTGCTGGTGCAGGGATTTCCTTCCGACTGAGTAATAAGATGAATGTTGGTATTGAACATCAAGCATTTGGTTTATTTGGTACCCGTAATGACCTGCTTGATGGAGCTAATCGAGAAGGCAACCAGGGTGACCGCTCTGTTGCTGGCGATATTTTAAACTGGACGAGTCTCGTAATGAACTTCAATATCGGTAATGCTGCTAGCCGTAGCGAGCCATTGTATTGGGGAGGTTTGGGTGACGGTATTATGGCCAGTATTGATGCTGTAAAGCGCCGTCAGGATGAAGCTTTAGCGGATACGGACCAGGATGGTGTCATCGATGCCATTGACCAAGAGCCAGACACTCCAGCCGATGTTCCTGTAGATACAAAAGGTCGGACCTTAGACAGTGATAAGGACGGTGTACCTGATTATAAGGATATTGAACCTTACTACCCACCTCGTGCCGGAGAGCGTGTAAATGAGGATGGCGTTGTCGTTAACCCAATTGGCGGAGGCCAAGGTGGTGGCGGTGTAACCGAGGAGCGCGTACAGGAGATGATTGACGAAACGTTGAACAAGTACGGTCTAACAGAGCCAAAGAACAACGTAGCTGAATGGTTCTTGCCAATGATTCACTTTGGTGTGGATAGCTATACCATTAAGTACTCAGACTACGGTACACTGTCTAGCATTGCCCGAATGTTAAAGGCTAATCCTGAGATTCGCCTGTTGATCATTGGACATACTGACCAGACTGGGCCAGAGGCTTACAACGAAAACCTAAGTTTCCAGCGCTCGGCAGCTATTGCCAACCATTTGGTAAATACACATGGAATTGGTCGTGGTCGACTAGTTCTACAATACAAAGGACAAGAGGAGGCACTCGTACCTGCTGGTGGCAGTTTCATGAACCGTCGCGTAGAGTTCCGCGTGGCTGGTGCTTCTGATTTTGAGATGGATGCTCCAGCTGGATTGAACCGTCGCGAGATCAACGGTTACTAGTAACAAGTTTGCTTTATAGTGAATTACAAAATACCCGCTGACCTGCTTAGCGGGTATTTTGTTTTATGTCGTAAGTTCTAACAACCAAAGCCCCTTTGTGCTTGTTGCTATGAGCAGTTTGTTTTAAGTACCTTTGCGCATCTTATATGGAGCTGAAAGCGGAAATTATTACCCGTCCGAGCATGTCAGAACACAGGATTTCACGGCAGGCACAAGCATTAATCCCCACACCCTGGGGCAACTTTCATATGCTTGCTTATGCCGAGAGTGAAGAGGAATGGATGCCTCATCTGGCCCTGGTACACGAAGATTTCGAACCAGGAAAGCCAACACTTGTGCGTTTGCATTCGGAATGCATTACTGGCGATTTGTTTGGATCGAAGCGATGTGATTGCGGTGAGCAATTACATTATGCACTGAAGCATATTGCGGAGGCCGGCGGTATGCTCTTGTACTTGCGACAAGAGGGTAGGGGTATTGGTATTATCAATAAATTGAAAGCTTATCAGCTACAGGATCAAGGTCTCAATACTATCGATGCCAATATTCACCTTGGCTTAGAGGTGGATGGTCGTCAGTATGGAATTGCTGTTGCTATGCTTCAAGATCTGGAGGTTAGCCAATTACATCTGCTGACCAACAATCCAGAAAAGCTCAACGCACTAGATCAATCAAACATTGAGGTGCTTACACGTGTACCCATTGTCATTCCTCCAAAGGCAGAAAATGCCGACTATCTCAAGACTAAGCAGGAGGATATGGGGCACCTCTTCGATTTATTTTAGGGCATTTTTCATCATCTACATATTGCATTCAAATAAAAATCCCGAGCCTTCTTCCGAAAGCCCGGGAACCTGTCATATGATATGCACAGGGATGAATATTCTTATTCTTGGAAGGTGTAGCGCACTGCTAGAGCACCATTTCCTGCACCAAATCCATCACCATATCCACTGATGAAAAAGGTAGGTACCCAGTCGAGGCTGACATTAACCGGAGCGTTGGCGAATTTGTAATCCAGGCCAAGGAATCCTAGAATTCCAAAGGAGAGGCTCGCTTGATCAGCAAAATCAGCAAAGCCGTCATCGTAACTCCAGAAGTAAATGCTTGCACCACCGCCGTAGTACCAGGCCAAACCATCAACAGAAGCGATGTCATTGTGAACCTGATAGCCAGCACCGACACCAACCCAGCTCCAACCATAGTTGAACACCTTTTCAGAACGGTAACTTACAAAAGCTTCAATGGCGTTATTGCTATTGTTCAGGAACTGCTTGTAAGAAACAGAAACAGGAACGCCTAGGCGTAGGCCAATAGCTTTCTGGTAAGTCTGCGATTGCAAACCATGTAATGCGAAGCCACATAGGGCAATAGTCAATAAAAAGAAACGGAAACGAGTCATGATTTTAGGTTGTTTATGAATCAATAAGGTTTCGTTGTCAATAGGAATAGATAACCCGCTAGTGGTGAGGACCACGCGTGTCGAGAAATATCTGTCTTGAAGCAAGGAAGTGTAGTACCGCTCAGAAGTGAGCTAAGTAGTAGTTGATAGGGCAAAGTTAGTAAAATTTTGGAATTGTCTTTCAGTGTACGTAATTAGTGAAACGGATAATTAGATACACGCCGGTAGCAAAACTCTGCGTATGCAAAACTCCCTTTTTGAGGACGAAACTTTTAATCAAAAGGATTTCCATGCTACTCCGCTGGAAGCTGGGACTTATGATAATTGCCGCTTTGAGAGCTGTCAGTTGCACGAGCTGGACCTATCTGGGTATCGTTTCACGGAAACAGTTTTCATTGACTGCGATCTTAGCAACGTGATTCTTACAGAAGCTGCTCTGCAAACTGTTCAATTTATCCGTTGTAAACTGCTCGGCATTCACTTTTCTGCTTTGCGCACCTTCCGCTTAGAAGTGGAATTTGAAGAGTGTCGGTTGGACTTTTCGACATTCACTGATCTTCCCATACCCAAGACTCGTTTTAGTAACTGTCAATTAAGGGAGGTTGATTTTGCAGGAGCCGATTTGACTAAGGCTGATTTTGAACGCAGTGATTTAACGGGAGCAGTATTTGAGAATACCACGCTACAAGAAGCCGACTTCCGATCAGCCCTTGGGTTTCAAATTGATCCGGAGCAAAATTTGATTCGCAATACCAAATTTTCTCCCGCAGGGTTGCCAGGATTATTGACAAAGTATGACCTGGATATCTACTATTAGATGAGGCCATCTATTCAACCTCTGTATAATTCTCAGGAACGAATCTAGGGGAGCAGATTGCAAGGAATAAGAGGTCATTCTCACCAGTATTCGTGATTCTTTGCGCTTCACCTGCTAAGATGTGTATCAAGTCTCCAGAGCGTACTTGATATGTTTCTCCATTTACTTCAGCTAAGCCAGCCCCTGACAAGATATAGTAAACCTCTGTTCCGCTGAGCTTGTGCCATACGGTAGTAACCCCTGGTTCTACACGGGCTTGTGCAATGGATAGCCCCGGTTCAGTTGGCGTATTTAGCAGCTCACGTATGAAACATCGCTCTTTAAAGTAGTATTCACTGCATTCATTGGTTTTGATCTGCTTAGCCATAGACGAACAAGATTGGAGGGTGAGAGTTTTATCTATATTTATGCGAAGATAGTACTAACCAAAAGTCTAGAACCACAGTATTCTTATGAGACACTTCTTACCAATATTCTTGCTTGCCGCTACAATACAGCTTGCAGCGCAAGGAACGCAACTTCTACGACAACCAACTGTCTCCTCGACGGAGATCGCCTTTGTTTACGCAAATGACCTTTGGAAGGTTGACCGCGAAGGAGGCCAAGCTATTCGCCTCACTACACATGAGGGCTATGAATCGCTTCCACACTTTTCACCTGATGGTCAGTGGATCGCCTTCAGTGCTCAATACGACGGGAATACCGATGTATACCTGATTCCTGCTGACGGTGGTGAAGCTCGTCGCTTAACATGGCACCCTGGCGGTGACTTTGTTCAGGGCTGGACGCCGGATGGGGATGTTCTTTTCCGATCAGGAAGAAAATCCCATCCTACCCAAACCAATACACTCTACGCTGTATCTACGAAAGGTGGTCTGCCAACGTCTATCGGTATTCCAAGAGCTGCATATGGGGAGATTTCGCCGGATGGCAAACACGTAGCATATACACCAATTACATCCTGGGACCCCGAATGGCGCAACTACCGTGGTGGGCAGGCAATGCCGATCTGGATCGTAGATATGGAGACCAAAGAATTACAGCGTACTCCTCAGCCAGATCAGGAGCGTCACTTAGACCCAGTTTGGTGCGATGGCAAAGTATACTATTTGTCAGAGCGCGATTATGCTAGCAACATTTGGATGTTTGATCCTGCAACTGGCGCCGAGCAACAGGTAACATCACATAAGCAGTTTGACGTAAAGAGCCTGGACGCTACTTCCGATGCAATCGTTTATGAGCAGGGAGGATACCTACATATGATGAGCCCAGACGGCTCAAATAATAAACAACTCAATATTGAGGTTAAGGGCGATTTTACCTTCGCGCGTCCTCGTTGGGAAGATGTTAGGGGATCAGCTTGGCAGAATGTGCAGGTTTCTGCAACTGGAAAGCGAGTTGTGATGGAACATCGTGGAGAGATCTTCACGGTACCTAAGGAAAAGGGTACTTGGCGTAACCTGACCAATAGCCCTGGTGTGGCTGATCGCTACCCAGTATGGTCGCCTGAAGGTGACCAAATCGCCTGGTTCTCTGACAAGAGCGGAGAGTATGAGCTGCAAGTAGCGGATCAACACGGCAAGATCAGTCGTTCTTACGCTCTGCCTAACCCTACTTTCTACTTTTCACCTGTATGGTCACCTGACGGTAAGCACATCGCTTATACAGATACAGATTACAACATTTGGGTGCTGAACCTCGCATCAGGCGAAGCCAAGAATGCAGATACAGATCGCTATGCACACCCGAATCGCGCCATGAATCCTATTTGGTCGCCAGATAGTAAGTGGATTACTTATGCGCGTCAGCTTGAAAGCCATTTCAAGGCAGCATTCGCCTATCAGGTAGAAACCGGTGAGCGAATTCAACTTACAGATGGGATGGCTGATGTTATCACACCTGTATGGGATCAAAGTGGGAAGTACCTGTACTTCTTGGCCAGTACTAACTATGGCCTAAACTCAGGTTGGCTGGACATGAGTTCTTACGACCCAGGTTTAGACCGTAGCCTCTACTGCTTGGTATTGTCTTCGGATGGTATGTCTCCAACTATGGTGGAGAGTGATGAGGAAGAAGAGAAGAAAGACGAGGATGAAAGTAAGGAGGGTAAGGAAGGTGAAGATGAGATGTCGATTCAGATTGATACTGAAGGATTGGCTCAACGCATTGTGCCCTTAGGCCTTGTTGATGGTAATTTCGTCGGCTTAGTCGGTGGACCAGAAGGAAGCGTGCTTGTACTAGAAGGCAGTGATAATGGACCTGGAGTGAATCTCCATAAATACAGTCTGGAAGACCGTGAGGCTAAGCTATTTTTGGAAGGAATTCGTGCCATTCAGACTAATTTTGATGGTAGCCAAATGGTTTACCGCAAAGGCAGTAGTTGGTTCCTGGCCGGTACAAAAGGAAAGCCCAAAGCTGGCGATGGTAAATTGAGCTCTGACGTTCGTATTCTTCTAGATCCTCAGGCGGAATATCACCAAATCTTCAAGGAAGGTTGGCGTTACATGCGCGACTTCCTGTATGTCGATAATATCCACGGTGCTCCTTGGGACAAAGTGTACGAATGGTATTCTCCATGGATTAACCATGTGCGCCACCGTACCGATCTCAACTATGTGGTAGACATTATGAGTGGAGAGGTTGCAATCGGTCACTCCTATGTGAGTGGTGGTGACATGCCCGATCGTGATCGAGTTCCTGGTGGCCTACTTGGTTGCGACTTTGAAACGGCTAATGGTGCTTATCAAATAGCCAAGATTTATACAGGAGAAAACTGGAATCCAGAAGTGAAGGCCCCGCTACATCAGCCTGGCTTGGATGTTAGTGCCGGGGATTACCTCTTGGTCGTAAATGGTCAGGCATTGAGCGGTACAGATAATCCATATCGTCTCTTGGAGCAAACAAGCGGCCGCGCTACCTATATTACCGTTGCTAGCAATGCTGATGGTAGTGATAGCCGGGAATTGGTTGTAGAGCCCGTTTCTAACGAAAATCAACTACGTACCTGGGATTGGATCGAAGGGAATCGCCGACGCGTAGCTGAGTTATCCGACAATAAGCTCGCTTACGTCTATGTGCCAAACACTGGTGGACGTGGTTTTACTTACTTCAATCGCTACTACTTTGCACAGCAGGATAAAAAAGGCGCCGTAATTGACGAACGGAATAATGGTGGTGGATCAGCCGCTGATTATATGATCGATATCATGTCTCGTACCCTGTTTGGCTACTTCAATAGCAAAGCCAACGACCGTCGTCCATGGACTACACCAATGGCGGGCATCTGGGGCCCTAAGGTGATGATCATTAATGAGCGTGCGGGTTCCGGTGGGGACCTACTACCATACATGTTCCGTGCTAAGGGCATTGGCCCATTGGTAGGTACGCGTACCTGGGGTGGTCTTGTAGGCACCTGGGATACTCCACGCTTCATTGATGGTGGCCGGATGGTAGCACCGAGAGGTGGCTTCTTCGACTTAGATGTAGAATGGGCCGTTGAGGGCGAAGGTGTAGCTCCAGATATTGAGGTTATCCAAGACCCTAAGGCTGTACTAGAGGGGCGTGATCCACAGTTGGAACGAGCTGTACAAGAAGCATTAAGACTTCTTGATGAAGAAACCTTTGAACTGCCTAAGGATCCTGCAGATCCTGTTCGTTGGAAACGGCCTGATGGCTTCCGCGGATAATTCTGAGGAATAAATCAACCTTTTCACCCAAGAGGGAGTCCTTTCATGAGGACATCCTCTTGGGTGTTTTTGTTACACTAATTTAGGAGAGCTGATGGCGCATATTAGACAGGAGAATACAGCGGACTATGATGCGGTCCACAGCGTGATTGAGGCTGCATTTGCTAATGTTCCTTACAGTGATCAATCTGAGCCTCAATTGGTAAAGCGACTACGAACATCAGATGCGTTCATCCCAGAACTATCGTTAGTGGCAGAGGTCGATGGAAGAATTGTTGGCCATATCTTGATTACCAAGATTCAAATTAAGGATGGCCAAAGGGAAGTCCCTTCCTTAGCATTGGCACCTGTTTCAGTACACCCGTCTCATCAGGGACAGGGTATTGGCGGTGCACTTATTCGTGCTTCCCACGATATAGCCCGTACGCTTGGGCATCAGTCCATTATTCTGTTGGGCCACGAAGACTACTATCCACGTTTTGGCTATCGACGTACTGCCGATTTCGGGATTAGCTTGCCCTTTGAAGCTCCTCCTGAGAATTGTATGGTAATCGAACTAGAAACAGGTAGCCTTTCTGGCGTTCAAGGCATTGTACAATACCCTGGGGCCTTTATGGAATAGTAAGGACCATCTTACCCTGGTTGCGATTCTCACTCATGTACGTATGAGCTTTCGCCACTTGATCCCAAGGCCAGACAGAGTCGATAATCGGCTTCAGCTCACCATTGTCAAATGCCGACCAGTGTTTCGCCACAAGATCAGCAGTAAGCTGGGCCTTGTAATCCTTACTGCGACTTCGTAGGGTAGAACCCATAACATGGATTCGCTTACGTAATATCGCTGCTAGATTCAACGCATCCGGAGTTTTGGGGCCACCCAAGAATGCCAACATAACAATACGACCATCAACCCGCATACATGCCAGATTTCGGGCGAAGTTAGGACCTCCCACAAAGTCGATTAAAACATCGACACCTTGACCTTCTGTGACCTTAGCAATTCCTTCCGCATAATCTACACTACGATAGTCTATGCAGTGATCTGCACCCAGGCTTTTGCAAAGTTCATGTTTTCCGGCGGAGGCCGTCACATATACTTTAGCTGCCCCCATTCGTTTCGCTAATTGGATAGCTGCGGTACCGACACCACTGGCTCCGGCATGTATAAGGACAGACTCTCCGGTCTTCAGCTTGGCCAACCAATCCAATGCTTGGAAGGCGGTAAGAAAAACTTCTGGAATTGCTGCCGCGGCAGAAAAGTCCATACCATCTGCAATAGGTATGGCTAGATTTGCTGGTAAGACTGCTTTTTCCGCATAACCACCACCTGGTAATAAGCCGCAAATGCGATCCCCAACTTGAAACCCATCCACAGCCGAACCCAGCTCCAAGATTGTTCCTGCCATTTCTAGGCCCATAATTGTACTCTCTCCTGGAGGAGGAGGGTATTTACCTTCACGCTGTAGTAAATCGGCACGGTTAAGGGCCGTAGCGGCAACCTGTACTAGAATATCTTCCGGCCCTACTTCAGGCTCTGGCCAATCTCCGATATAGAGCTTTTCGGGACCGCCGAACTCGTCAAATTGTATCGCTTTCATCTACTAGAGTATCTTCTGCTATGGGAATTTTCTGATGAATCACTGCCGGTACGGCTTCCTTTGTGGAAGGCCAATAATACCATATGGCAACTAGCAGCAAAAGTAATGATAATACCGAGCCTTCCAGACCAAATTCTCCACCAGTGAGCCAGTCCGGGCCTTCCACTTGTAGATCGAGAAGTTGATAGGTGTCTAATCCGCTTACAGCAAAACCCATCACGACACTTTGCAAGAAATTCCAAACCGCATGCATGGCGAAGGCTCCCCAAATATTCTGAGTGTAGAGGAATAATAATCCCATCAAGAAGCCACCGGCCATGATTTCCAAACCTGCAATCCAGGTAAAGGCGTTATTGCCGAGATGAAGTAGTCCAAATACAATTGCGCTACCCAAGAGCCCAACCCAGGGACCAAACAATCGGTGAAGCTGATTTTGCAGGAAAGAACGCATCAGTACTTCTTCCGCAAGAGGTTGGATTAAAAAGAAAACAAACCAACCCAGCAAGAGGGCAGGGGAGAGGTTAATGTTTGTCACCTGTACCCATCCACCGATGAGTAGCAGCACAAAACATACGCCCAGAATTACTAGTGCGGTCAGACTGCCGTTGGTGAGGCCTTTACTGAAGTTGGTGAGGCCAAAGCCTAATCCACGCCAACCGAACTTGGTATCAAAGAAGTCGAGCAGGCGTACGGCTGTCAGAACACTGATGAGCAATATGCTCCACTCGTAGGTCATTTCCTGTAAGAGGGGGCTGGGAAGGACTTCTGGGACCCAGGTAGTTAGCGAGCTGAGGCTCACAACTAGGATGCCCATGAGCAAGATCAAACCGATTGTAAGTGCTACAAAGCGGATGATTCTTCTTCCAAGAGACTGATGCTCGGGAGCGGTAAGCGCCATTCTTGATATAAATTGAGTACCCACCAAAGATACATTCCAAGGTGGGTACTCAAAAAACGGGGATTAAATCTGCTAAGAAACGAAGAGAGCTTTCTACGGTGCCACCACTGTATCTAGTGTGCGGCAAGCCCATACAGGCTCGTAGGCTTCATTTTCGTTTTGGTAATAGCAGATCTGTGTTTGCTCGCTATTTCTAATGTAAAAGGGATTCGAAGTATAGGTATGGCCAGTTGTATATTCAGCCTGATGCACCAGGTGCATCTCATTTCCGTCCCAGCTAATCAAGGCCTTGTCTACGCCCGTCAAGCAACCGGTGCTAAAGATGCTGGCTTCAAAGATCCACTGCGGTGCTTTCTCACTGAGATCAAATACGCGCAATAGACTGCTCGCCGCGCATTGTTCGAATAGGCAGATTCCTTTCAGCGTAAGCGCTTGCGCTTGCTCACCATTACGGATAATCTTAAGGCTAGCTTTGATATCCTCAGGTTGCTGACGATTCTCATCAGACAATCCTAAAGCCAAAAGACTTGGCTCTTTATCGCCAGGAGCTTGGAAGTAGTTCCAGCTCTTGGCCAGATGACCGCCCCACACATAGCCTTCTACGACGTTGCGGTTCGCGCTGCAGGTCTCTACATGAAACCATTGATCTAAGTAGCCATTTTGCATACTGAATACAGCATCCTCAACGGGCACATAGATATTGGTCACTGCTTTTCCGATAGGAAGATTCACTTGAGTCTTGCTGTCAACAGATGGTGCAGTGCGTAATGGAACATTGTCTTGAAAGGTAATGAGGGTGGTGCCGTCCAGATAGAAATCTGGTGTTTGGCTGTACTGGTGAAACCAATCGTAGTAATCGCGGTATTCTTCACCAGTATATTGTACTTGGGCAGAGCTTTGGCTAAGGGGTAGTCCAAGGAGTAGTAAAACAGATAGCTGAGTTTTCATTTTGTTGGTGTATTGAGCGAAGGGTTGTTGTGCAAACGCTTCGTTTCGCCAAATTATTATTGGTGATTAAGGAATATGGCTCGTTTCATTTTCATGAAGCTATCATTGCTTTAGACTTTGCAGTCTGCAATAAGTAACAGTTGAAAGGTATTTTATTGCCAGGCAAGTTCCCAAGCAGTTGTTAAATTTTTCGCGAAATGAGGGATTTGCACTAACTTGAATCATTGCTCGAAGAAGCATAGAAATCACCACCTGTTATGAAACATACCACCTCCTGTTGGGGGCTGTGCCTGCTATTGCTAGGCGCCCCTCTCGCCATTCTGGCACAAACCACCGATTCCATTCCCCGCCGTGTTTTCTTTACTCAATCTGTTGAAGGGCAAGGCCCCATTGTTGATGGTCTACTTGATGATGCCTGTTGGGAAACCGTAGAATGGAGTGGCGGTTACGAACAGTTTCAGCCCTACAACTTAGAGGCCCCAAGCCAGGATACGCGATTGAAGGTCGTTTACGACTCCCGCAATCTTTACGTTGCCTTCCGCTGCTATGATACGGAGCCAGAAAAAATTGAGCGCCGAATGTCAAGGCGAGATGGCTTTGCCGGAGATTGGGTTGAAATCAACATTGATAGCTATCACGATCTACGTACTGCTTTTTCTTTCACGATCTCTGCTTCTGGCGTGAAAGGAGATGAATTTGTATCAAATGATGGTAATAATTGGGATTCCAACTGGAACCCGATTTGGTACGCTAAAACGAATATTGATGACGAAGGCTGGACAGCAGAAATTCGTATCCCATTAAGCCAATTGCGTTTTGGTAATTTAGAAGAACACGTTTGGGGTATCCAATCTACCCGACGGTATTTTCGGGAAGAAGAACGCGATACTTGGCAACCGATGGAACTCAATCAACCAGGATGGGTGAGTCGTTTTGGAGAACTACGAGGCCTCAAGGGTATCAAACCACAACGCCAGGTAGAGATTCAACCGTACGTTTTAGCGCAAACGACAAGTTCTGAGGCTGAAGAGGGCAATCCCTTTGTGACGGGCCGAGATTCGCGAGTTACCGCTGGAGTAGATGGTCGTATTGGCGTCACCTCCGATATGACGCTTGACTTCACAATTAACCCCGATTTTGGTCAAGTAGAGGCGGATCCAGGAGCGCTCAACTTGAACGGTTTTCAAATCTTCTTCAGTGAGCGTCGTCCTTTCTTTATCGAGAACCGCAATATCTTCAACTACCAGCTTACGCAGGCCGAGGCTGGTGGTGCATTCAATAGTGATCGACTGTTTTATTCTCGTCGTATTGGTGGAAGCCCACACCGCTATATAAACGGAGATTCGGACAAAGGGCTATACGTGGATCAACCAGACAATACAACGATCCTGGGAGCGGCAAAATTCAGTGGTAAAACACAGAAGGGGTTATCCATTGGTATCCTTGAGAGCATTACCCAAAGAGAGCTGGCGACGCTAGATTTGCAAGGAGAGCGTACAACAGATGTAGTAGAGCCGCTGACAAACTTCTTTGTTGGGCGCGTGCAGCAAGATTATAGAGGCGGTAATACGGTCATTGGAGGAATTTTCACGGCGGTCAACCGAGACCTGGAAGGTAACTCAGATCTGGCTTTTTTGCACGAATCAGCTTATTCTGGTGGTTTAGACGTCATCCATCGTTGGAAGGAGAATCAATGGATATTTACCGGGAAGTTACTTTGGAGTCGGGTGAATGGTAGTACTGAGTCTATACTAGGCACGCAGAGAAGCTTTGAGCGACTCTTTCAGCGCCCGGATGCGGAGCACTTGGAAATAGATAGCACAGCGACCTCGCTATTAGGAACTGGTGGTACGTTTAAGATCGCCAACTATGGCGGTAATTGGATTTTTGAAACGGGAGTGACCTGGCGTTCGCCGGAATTAGAATTGAATGATATCGGCTTCTTGGTAAATACAGATGAGGTCAATTATTTCTTCTGGGGTGCACGGCGTTGGACCGAGCCTAATGATATCTATCGTCGACTTCAATGTAACTACAACCACTGGGCAAGGTGGGACTTTTCTGGCAAGATGCTCTATCGAGCTGTAAATACAAATGCTCATCAGCAATGGGCCAATTTTTGGAATACTGGAGGAGGCTTCACCTATGAGAACCTGGATATTTCCAAGAATGCCTTACGTGGTGGTCCCCTCTTGAGGCGCCCCAATGGTACTGCAATAAATTTCTACGTTAGCTCCGATTCTCGGAAAAAGGTGACGTTTGGTGCTAATACATTCCAAGCGTACGGTCAGGATGGCATTGTACGGGTACAAAACTATGGCATCTTCATGCGAGCACAACCCACCAATGCCATGAGCGTAAGCCTGAGCCCCAATTTCAATCGCTTTCAACGCACAGAACAGTACGTTACACAGAGAGAAGTAGATGATGAAATTCGCTACATCAACGGGGAGGTAGACCAGCAGACCTTTAGCCTAACGGTTCGACTCAATTACAATATCACTCCTGACTTAACCGTGCAGTACTACGGGCAGCCATTTATCTCCCGCGGGCGCTATAAGAACTTTAACCGTACAACGAAGAATACCTTAGGCCGAACCTTTGATGAGCGTTTTGCCTTCTTTGAGAACATCAGTTTCGACGAAGAAAATGATGCCTATCTAGTTGATGAAGATGATGATCGGGCCATCGACTTTGAGTTCGGTAATCCAGATTTTAACTTCATTCAGTTTCGTTCCAACCTAGTTTTTCGCTGGGAGTACATTCCTGGATCAGAGTTGTTTTTGGTATGGTCGCAAGGAGCGAATGCATTTGAAGACCCCAATCGGGGATTGGCCAGAAGTATCACTGATAATCTATTCGGAAATAATGTTCAGAACACCTTCCTGGTGAAGGCTACTTATCGATTCCTACGCTAGGGAAATGAAGAAATAGAGGGGACACACTGTGCTTAGAGCAATAGCGACTGCTTAAATCGATCGTAAGTATCCATAGAAAGCAGTCCGCTCTTCGCCGCGTGTGCTGTTGCTTCGGCATAAGAGGAGGTGAGTAGGCAAGGAATACCTTGGCAATCATCCAAGATACCTTGTACCCGTTTAGCTCGATCCTGGCTCTGTACATCACGAATATAGATGGCCTTGATTCGATCGGGATGCTCGGCTGCTACTGCTCGATAGATGTCTGTATCCTTCTCACCGCTGTCGCCAATTAAAACGAAGGGCAGATTCGGGTACAATTCCATGATGCGGAGAATTTGCTCGTGCTTATGCCCGCGATAATTGGCTGGTCGATCTTCGTATGGTAGGCCAAAGTCACGCAGCATGATTGGGCCACGTGGCAAATGGTTGAGGTCAAGAAATTCTTCTAAAAGATCATAGAGGTTCCAGGGACTGTTGGAGACGTAGAAGAAGGGGTTATAATCTGTGCCTGCTGGTCCTCGACGCAAAGCCTGATAGAAAGAAGATACATCCGTAAACGCTTGCCGAGAGACAGCATTTTTGAGGATCGTCAGGTAGATCATTCGCCACTTTAGCCAGCTGGTAACGTAAGTCTTCAGTATCGTATCATCAATGTCGCTGATGATGCCGAAGGAAGCTGCTGCGCCAGGGATTAGCACTTCCGTATCCGATTTTTCGTAAGCTGATTGTCCGGGAATGCCTAAAAGCTCAATCTGGGCGCGTTGCCAAAATGGAGGCTCTAGCGGAGGCGCCGGTAGAGAAGACTTGAGATGCGTGTCTAAAGTGTAATAGCCCTCTGCATCGGTCAAGAGATCAAAGGTCTCTCCACCAAAGTGAATACGAACGCTGGCATCATTAATTTCTCTCGAATTAAAGCGTTTGACCGTATTTATGAAGTTTCGCCAGGTTGAATCCGCTGCGTCCTTGCGAATGGATTTGTCTCGCAGTACCCGACCACTCATAAAGAGATAGTTCCGGTTCCCAAAGCCACGATAGGCCTGCACCGTTGCGGGAAGGTGGCTGCCCAACCGTAGGAAGACCCGCAGCTTGTCCCAAGCGCGGCTGATACTTTTTGACCAGCGATGGAGCAGAGGGCGGGGCATACGCTAATGGCTATTCTTCGAAGAGCGAGTCTACAAAGGCCCGCTTGTTAAAGATCTGGAGCTGCTCAATTCCTTCGCCTACTCCAATGTACTTGATGGGTATACTGAACTGGTCAGAGATGCCAATTGCAACACCACCTTTTGCAGTACCATCCAGCTTAGTTAGTGCCAAAGCACTTACATCAGTAGCCTTGGTAAAGTGGGTAGCTTGCTCTACCGCGTTTTGCCCAGTAGTAGCATCCAGCACCAGCAATACTTCATGCGGAGCAGTAGGCATCTTTTTATTCACACTATTGCGAATCTTGCTGAGCTCCTTCATCAAGTTAAACTTCGTGTGTAAGCGGCCAGCAGTATCAATGATAGCTACATCACACTTGTTTTCAATGGCGTACTCTACTGTTTCAAAAGCTACCGCTGCAGGATCGGTATTCATTCCTTTGCTGTAGAAGTCGCATCCCACTCGCTCGGACCAAATCTTCAGTTGGTCTACAGCAGCGGCACGGAAGGTGTCACCTGCGCCCATTACCACCTTAAGTCCTTGCTTTTTGTATTGATGCGCAAGCTTACCGATAGTAGTAGTCTTACCTACACCGTTTACACCAACTACTAGAATAATAGCGGGAGCTTCTGTGGTAGGTAGGCTGTAAGACTCTAAGTCGTCGGTATTGTTCTCAGCAAGAAGCTGTACAATCTCATCCCGTAGGATTTCATTGAGCTCACTGGTGTTGAGGTATTTATCGTGAGCAACGCGCTCCTCAATGCGCTCTATGATCTTTACAGTGGTATCCAAGCCTACATCAGAAGAGATTAGAATTCCCTCTAGTTCGTCAAGTACCTCCTCGTCAACCACCGCTTTACCGGCAATGGCCTTTCCAATCTTACCTAAGAAAGACGACTTGGTTTTCTCTAAACCTTTATCAAGGTCCTCTTTCTTCTCCTTATTAAAAAACTTTGAAAAAAAGCTCATGTAGACATTTAGTATTGATTCAACAATAGTTCTCCATATCCTTTGGATAACTACGACAAAAGACCTCTTCATCACTCTCCACTTTTCGTTCTCACTTCCTTTGCAGGAACAAGATAGAAAACGCTGTGAAGTTGTGGAAGGTTTTCAGACGGATTGGGCCTGTAGCCAGACGGGGAAATGCAAAAAGGCTTTTCCGGTACTGTTGCCGAGAAAAGCCTTTTTAATGTTACTCAAAAACGAGTAGCTTATTTCTTTGCTAGAAACTCGTCTACTTTGTCTTTGTGTATCATAACTTGCTTGTAAGAGTACTTACCCGTCTTTGGGTTTTTGATACTCTGAACAACTTTCACGAAATCACGACCAGAGCCGGCGTTAGCGGCACGCTGGGCAACCCGTGCGTTCTTTGAAACCTTAGCCATTGTTACTTATTTTCGAATGAAAAATTCGTTAGCAATAATAAGCAAAATCGAGTACAAGGTCAAGGCCTTACTTGATTTCGCGGTGTACGGTCATGCGCTTCAGAATAGGATTGTACTTCTTCAGCTCAAGACGATCAGGGGTGTTCTTACGGTTCTTCTGCGTTACGTAACGAGAAGTACCTGGCATGCCACTGGTCTTGTGCTCAGTACATTCGAGAATAATCTGGATGCGGTTACCTTTCGATTTCTTTGCCATGATGGGATCGACTTAAAAGATTTGCAATTACAACTTCACTCCGGTATCAATACCTTTGCGCTCTAACTTCTTCAAGTAAGCATAGAGGCCTAGTTTATTGATGTTACGGATAGCGCTGGCAGATACCCGTAAGGTCACCCAACGGTCTAGTTCCTGAATGTAGAAACGCTTCTTCTGCACATTCGGTACAAAGCGGCGCTTGGTCTTACGATTCGAGTGCGAAACGTTGTTGCCAGAAATTGGCCGCTTTCCAGTAAGTTGACAAACTTTAGACATGCGTCTGTGTTTTTAATCCAATTAGGGAATAAATCCGCTTGGAGTTTCCCGCAAGAGCACCTATTGAAAGGTGATTTGCGTTTTTAGTCAAAAAAATATTCCCGAGCAAAATGCCCGGGAATAATTGGGAAGTGACTCCGGAAGGATTCGAACCTTCAACCGCCTGATCCGTAGTCAGGTACTCTATCCAGTTGAGCTACGGAGCCCTATTTAATTGCTTCATCTCCCGAAGCGGATGCAAAGATAAGGAGATTTGGAAATAGAAAAAACATTTCGTCAAAAAAAGTTCCATCTTTTTTACCCCTGCGTAGACTTTGCCTTTTCTGGCATCATAATATCCTTTACTAAGGTGTTGATACATAGCTTTTTTGGCCGTCGATTGGGCTTGATCCGAATCTTGGAATAATTATCCTTTACCCAAAATTAATAGCGGATTGCTCATCGCTCTGCTAAAACTCACCTAATTTCACCACAAACCAATATACTACTCCATGCTCCCCATCCAAACCATCATCTTTGATCTTGGCGGTGTTCTTATTGACTGGGATCCACGCTACCTATATCGAAAGCTGTTTACGTCTGAAGCAGAAATGGAGCGCTTCCTGGCAGAAGTAACGACCTCTGATTGGAATGAGGAGCAGGATGGAGGTCGCTCCTTGGCCGAAGCTACTAAGCTATTGATAGCACAACATCCAAGTCAAGAAGCCATGATTCGGGCTTTTTATGACCGCTGGACAGAAATGCTCGGCGGGCCCATCTCCGGTACGGTCGAAATTCTTACACAATTAAAGGAGGAGCAGAACTATCCTTTGTTTGCACTTACGAACTGGTCGGCAGAGACCTGGCCCATTGCTCTGGAGCACTTCGAGTTCTTACACTGGTTCGAAGGAGTGCTGGTGTCAGGGCAGGAAAATATGCGTAAGCCTAACCCGCTTATCTATAAACTCATCGAAGAACGGTTTCCACTGACATTGGAAACTTCCTTGTTCATTGACGATAATCTGCGCAATGTAATGGCTGCTAGAGAACTGGGATTGCGTACGATTCATTTTCTGAATCCTCAGCAGTTAAGAGCAGAGCTATCTGTCAATGGAGTTACTCTAGGCTAGAGCCTCCTTCCTTTATTTAAGACTTCTTCAAAAAAGATAAAAAAAAGATTGGGTCGTCCGTAACGCTTCTATACCACCTGGTATAAAGAGGCAAACACCAACACCTAAAACCTAAGTACAATCCCTAAAAACGAAATGATCCCATTAACTAGGTAATAGCAACTTTGGCGGAAGACGCTCGCATGTTTATGCCGCCATTACCGGTTCGGGCCTGATGAAGTCCCCTCACGGGGCCAGCAACGGCCGGTAATCTACTTCTTCTGTTTTTCTCATTTCTCAAGTGTTTGTTTGACAGAATTAGTAAGCGGTCATTCCGACTATCCGGAATGACCGCTTCTTTATTTATTGCTGTCAATAGGAGTGCTAATTCAGTTCGATCTCTTTTAGAGGAAACGATACCTTGATGGTTGTTCCTGTTTCGGAAGTGTTACGTATCAATTCACCTCCTAGTTGCTCAGCCAGAGTTGCCATGAGCATACTCCCAAAGCGAGTACTATTTGTGGCTGGTTCTTGACTGCCATTGCCATTATCTGCTACTGCCAGCAACATGCTTTCACCTTGTTTACTCAGGCTGACCTCAAGTTGCCCATCTTTTCCTTCTGGAAAGGCGTATTTGGCAGCATTGGTTAAGGCCTCATTTACGAGTAGCCCCATTGGGATGAGCGTATCAATATCGAGGTCGATATCCAATATGTCTTGCTTGAGGGTAACCGCTTGATTCTTGTCCAAGTAGGTATTTGTGATCTCCTGACTCAATTTTTCCAGATAGAACTTGGCGTTGGCTAATGTACTTACCTCCTTATCGGTGTATAGTTGTTGATGGATGAGCGCCATACTACGAACCCGACTCTTTCCCAGTTGCAAGGCATCTACTGCTTTTGAATCCGTCAAATGTCGTGACTGCAGGTTCAGAAGACTGGAAACCATTTGTAAGTTGTTTTTCACCCGATGGTGAATCTCCTTTAGCAGTAATTCCTTCTCACTTAGGGCTTTTTCAATGACTTCTTTTTGCTCTGAAATCTGACTGCGTTGTTGACTTACATAGCGTAGCAGCGCCAGGACAAGTAGCAGTACGATACCGCCAATGACCAATGTCCAATGTCCAATTTCGCCGACTAATAGCCAAAGCTTTGCGTTCATCTTCGGCTGCAAGTAGATCTATCTGTGCCTGCTTCTCTTTGTTCTGGTAACGACCTTCTGCCTCTGCTAGGGCCTGTATTCTGGATTCATCAGCTAGCTGTTTTTGTAGTTGCTTGGCTCTATCCATGTGATATAAGGCACTGTCCAATTGGCTGGTAGCTGCAAAACACTTTGCGAGTCCTTCGTGCGTATCCTGTCGAATAAGTAGTTCGCTTTTACTATTCTCAAGGACCTCCCGGAATCGAGGAATGGCTTCATTGTATCGCTTAAGGCCCATTAGATTGCTAGCCATTCCCAGGTTGACAGTCACCAGTTCGCGGTGTTGGCCGTGTTTGGCGAAGAAGGTGTAGGCCTTTTCTCCTTCTGCAAGGGATAGCTCAAACTTCCCCTGGTCAAAATATAGAGCGCTTAGATTATTGTGGATATAAGCTGCTAGTCCCCCATTTTCTGGAGGGCCAGCTGCCAATTCGAGACCTCGTTCGTACAAGGGTATGGCGAGTTCGTACTCTTTTCGTGTCTTATGGATCACTGCCTGATTTAGGAGTGCCGTAGCTTCACCGCCACTATCGCCTAGAGCTTTACTTGCTGTTGCTGCTTCACTTAAGTATTCGATGGCAGAATCAAAATTGTTTGCGCGCCTTTGTACCACTCCCAGGGCGTTCAGTGTGTTGGCTATTTGTACTTCATAGCCGAGCTCACGGTAAAGCTGCAATGCTCTTTCGTAACCGAGGAAGGCTGATTCGTAATCGCCTTCGGGCAGGTAGGTCCCAGCTAGCGCATATTCTGTATCACATAAACGATCGTTGTAAGGAGCGATTGAAAAGAGTTGCTTGGCCTTTTCCAAGGCAGCCCTTTGTTCTAGGACTTGACCCTGTTTGCGAAATATTCTGCTTTGAAAGAAAAGTACTCGACCTTTAAAAAGAGGAGCGTCTATTCTATCGGCAATAGTCTGTAGTGTGTCTAGGTAAGCCAGCTGTTGGATGCTATCTGCACTGTTTAGTGCTAAGGAGCTTAGGTTGTAAAATTCCTCAAAAGCAATTGAGTCAGTACTACTGCTGAGGTAGCGTTGTCGAATACTGTCGATTTGTGCGGTTTGTGCATGAGCGGCACTAAATACTAAGCAGACGAATGCAAAGAGCAGATTGGATTTTATCATAATAGGGTACAATTTGTAAGCTTTAGATTAAGGAAGACGGAGTGTTGTACGTTGTCTCAGATCTGAGTAACAAGAGCTGTTTAATTAGATATCGTTTAAGGTGTTTACGGTCGCCTCTTAAGGAATTGACTCATTTGGTGCCGCGAAGATACCTGAAGCTTGGCAAACAGCGCTTTTTGGTAAGTTTTGACGGTATTGTGTCCAATGAAAAGGCGCTCACCCACCTGTTTATAGGTAAGTCCCTCTTCCAATAAGAGCAGTACTTCATATTCACGTTGCGAGAGTGGTTCAATTAGTTTTCGATTGAGCGATTCTCGACTGGGGGGCTTTAGAGCTTGTTTTTGGGTAGCAGACCGGTGAAGGGCTAGCTCAATCGCCGTTCGCAAATCGTTTTCATTGAAAGGCTTCACGATGTATCCATAGGGCATTGTCCCTTTAACTTGCTCTAAAGTCTTTTGGTCAGCTAAAGCGGTTAGATAAACAAAGGGGATTCGATACTTTGTTTGAATCACTTTTGCCACGTCGATACCAGACATGTTTCCCTTAAGGTTAATGTCCAATAAGACAATGTCAGGCGAAGTGGATGCCAACAAGTCCAGCGCCCGCATACCATCTTTGGCTTTGCCACTAATGCGGTAACCCAGGTCCCGTAGTACCATTTCTATTTCTATCGCAATGATTCCTTCGTCCTCTACGATTAGTACACTGGCCGGCATAGCTGTCTTGATATTATGGTTAGCTGCAAAACTAAACTTGTGTTCTTACTAATAAATCACCCACTCGGGTGATTGTGAGTGGGAATATTAAGCCAACGAATTACAGGAAGTCATAAAAGCAAATTCACCCATGCGGGTGAGGTGAGGGTGATTCTGAGCCGGTAGTTTTGCATCGCATTTGATTTATAGCTCATTTGCTTTATGAACACTACGCAGCCTCGGGTTGCACCTAAAACTAAAAATTAATGAACACTTCAGCCTTATTAATCATTGTTTCTATTCTTCTTTTTTCTTCTACTTGTTTCGGACAAATCACTGCTAGTACGGATCCTATTCTTTCACTAGCGGTTTCAATCCCGCCAGTAGAGATCCACGCTGAGCCAGTTGACGATTCACCAAGCGGTGATCGACCAATTGCCACTACAGCTGATGAAGCATTTAGCTTCCACAACTTTTTTTCCAAAAACGTTGAGTACCCAGAGATTGCTACCGACAATGCAATGGAGGGGGTAGTTGTCTTGCGCTTATGGGTGGCATCTACCGGTACAGTGGAGGTTTTGGGCGTCGATCGATCAGATTATGCTCTCCTGGATACAGCGGTCTTGGCAGCAGCTAAAGAGTTACCGGAATTGCGGCCAGCACTAGTTGATGGTCAAGCAATTGGCCAGTCCGTTCTCGTGCCTGTTCATTTCTCCTTGAAATAGGCTCCATAGCCTACAATCGTAAACATCTTTTATTCCACTTCAGTAACCGGTGCTAGCTAACTCCAACTGTACCCAGCGAATAGAGCCTGGAGGGTGCAGTTGGAGTGGTGGCACAGTCTACTACAACACACTAATAGTAATGAGATTATTAATACTGCTGCTGGCAATTGCTAGCACCATGGGCACCAAATTGTTGGCAACAACAGTCAACTGGACGGGCAATGTGTCAACCGATTGGAGTGATCCCAATAACTGGGATTGTACCTGCCTTCCTGGTATCGATAACGATGTCAGTATTCCCATTGGCAGCTTTGTCGATCTTGCTGATGACGCTGATGTCCAGATTCGGAGCCTAGCCGTAAGGGGAAACTTATTTATTGAAGATGGCAGCCGCCTGCTTATCAATAGTCAAGCTGTTCCATCAACTGATGGTTTGTTAATTGCCGTAGGCGTTGTCACCAATACCGGTGAGTTGATTATTGACAATGTTGTGGGCGCAACAGCTGTATATGTGAACGAGGCGGCCGAACTCAATAATAATGGTGTGTTGCACATTGGCACCGTGAGCTGCAATGACTCAAGTTGCTCTTCACAGGATGCGCTGGTAGTAGATGGGACTATGGTAAATACAGGCCAACTGCAGCTAGATGGTGTCTTGAATATGGATGGTATCACCATTCGTGGTATGCTGAGTAATGCGGGAATGATCCAACTAGATATGATCCGCACCAACGGTTCCGTATTGGCGGTGTCACAATTAGCTTCATTCGTCAATGCTGAGGATGGGGTAATTCAGTTTTCAGGTATTGAAGGAGGAAATGTTTCTAGAGTATTCAGTAGCTCATTGGATAGTATAAGCTGGGAGAATGCTGGCGCTATTCGAGTTGATATTAACGACAACACGACAACCGCAATGAGTATCGGAGGTGATGGAAGCACAGTCTTGAATACAGGTACTATTGAAGTTGATGGCGGCGGCGACGGTATTTCTTTGGGCGCCCCAGAGCGTTTTGTGAATCGAGGAGAGATTCACCTATGGGGGCAGCAGAAAAAGGGCTTGATATTACGCGGAGCGATGGTTTTTGAAAATGAAGGGCAAATTACCATGCGGAATGGTGCAGTCCAGGAGGGAATACAACTGACGGGTTCAAGCCCTGGTCCGCAACTACAAAATCGCGGTACGATCGTACTGGAAGATTACTTGCTCGCCAATACTTTTAGCAGAGGACTAAAGGCTACGATTGGGGAAATAGTGAACGAAGGCCTCCTATATATGGTAGGAGCCAACGATGGTCGTGGAATGGAAATCGAAGCGGCTGCGGTTCCCCTGGATAATAGGGAAGCGGGTACTATCTACCTCAATAATTTTGATTTTGGTCTGCAGCTCGCTGCGACTGCCACCAATGCCGGCACAATGATCCTCGCTTCGGGTTTAGGAGATGCTATCCTAGATAATGACATACCGCTGGTAAATACCGGTACGCTAGCCGGAGGTAGTATCTACCGACAAGGGGTATACGAGTTGACGGCTACTTCTGTACTGAGTCCGGGAACAGATTCCACTACTGCTAGACAAACATTTGCTGATGACCTGATTCTAGCAGAGTCTGTTGTTATCAATCTAGATCTGGCTAGTACGCTAGCGGAACCCGATGCATACGATAATATTAGAAACAGTCGCGCCTTTCAGTTTTCGGGGACCTTGAATGTGCGGCTCACAGATGATTTTGCTGTCAATAGTGGAAGTTTTGATTTGTTGCGGGGTAGCGGCTCTGCCGGTGGCTTTACTGGAACGCCAACGATTAACCTACCCGATCCTCCTACTGGCAGTTCCTGGCGATTAGAGCAAACAAGTACAAAGCTGATTCTTCATTTAGATGTAATCAATGATACGGATGTCTTGACCGAAGAGGATCCATCCGTATCTGTATTTCCTAACCCAGTAAGCACGGAAGGAGAACTAATGGTACAGGTGAGCGAAAATCAACTTGTTGGCAGGCTGTACGCCGTAAGCGGACAATTGGTAAGTACAGAACAACTGTATAGGGGAGAGAATAAACTTTCACTGTACGGTTTACCAGCGGGATACTACCTGTTTGTCGTGGGTGAGGATAGAATCCCCATAGTGATTCAGTAAAGGCTAGTAGACTAAATTGCTTTATAATCGAAAGGGATGACTTTGCATGATCAATGCAGAAGTCATCCCTCTTTTTATCTAGCGACTAAGATAAGGCACCGCAAAAGAAAAAGCGGCCACCCCGACAATCCGGAATGACCGCTTCTGTATGCTAGAAGGAGTCAAAAAACATGATGTACATATGTTTAAGCACTCCGTCTTTCTATTATTATACCCAGTGCACCAAGTTCAATCCCTGGCGATTTGCCAGTAGTGGATGGTGTGGGTAGATACGGAAACCAAACTCATAGACTCCTGCTAGTTCTGGGTCAACAGAAATAGCATAACGAGCTTGACCGTTACCTTTCTCTTGGAGATTCAGTTGAGTCACCTTAACCAACTCCAGGTCGTTTTCATCAATGCGTTTGAAGATTACCATCTCCACGCCAACGTATTCAGCAGCAAGGCTACCTAGTCCTACGGTGATAGACGCATCCATCTTCTTACCAATAGGTAGCGGATGGTTAGATGAATCAAATGTATCTACGCTGATGGTATGCACGTTATTCCAATGCTGACGAACATGATCTTTCCAAGCGGCTAGCTCTTTAGCCGAGCGATAGTGATCGCCACGTAGGGTAGCGGCAGAGTCAAATAGCTTGTTGTAGAAACGCTCGTAGTAGTGGTGAAGCATGCGTTGCATGGTGAAGTAAGGAGCTACTTCAGCAATGATACTCTTCACGTAGCTTACCCACTTTGGTGAGACGCCCTGTTCGTTGAAATCGAAGTAAGTAGGAATGATTTCCGTCTCCAGAATATTGTAGATGTTCTCGGCATCCAACTCATTCTGTAGGTTTTGATCTTCGTAGGTACGATCCAGAGACAAAGCCCAACCAGCATCTGGACGATAACCTTCGGCCCACCATCCGTCAAGTACACTGAAGTTTACAACACCATTAAGTGCAGCCTTCATACCGCTGGTGCCAGAAGCCTCCAGTGGTCGTGTTGGTGTGTTCAACCAAATATCTACACCTTGAACCAATAGCTTCGCCATCTCCATGTTGTAATCTTCCAAGAAGATCACCTTGCCAACAAACTCATCGCGCTTGCTGATGTCAATGATGTGGCGAATCAAGTCTTGGCCGCCGCCATCAGCGGGGTGAGCCTTACCAGCAAAGAGGAAGATCACCGGGCGATCGGTGCTATTGACCAGTTCGCGAAGGCGCTCAATATTAGTGAACATCAAATGTGCACGCTTGTAGGTAGCAAAACGGCGGGCAAAGCCTAACACCAATGCATCCTCACGTACATTATTGATTACCTCGAAAATCGCTCTTGGGGACTGACCACGGCGAGTAAGGTCCGCTTGGATCTTTTCCTTAACGTAGTCTAGAAGGCGCTTCTTGAGGTTACGGCGAATTTCCATCACATCCTCATCAGCGACCTCATTGATTTTACGCCAGTGATCGTGGTTGTACTGGTCGCGTAGGAACTTCTTGCCAAACTTGTCCTTGTACAACTGATGCCAATCATTGGCAATCCAAGTAGGGTAGTGGACACTGTTGGTAACGTATCCAATATGTAGTTCATCGGAAGTGTAACCAGGGAAAAGCTTGGTGAACATTTTCTGCGAAACTGTTCCGTGCAGCTTACTTACGCCGTTTACTTCCTGAGACAGGCGGATAGCCAAGTGACTCATATTGAAGTCCTCACCAGGGTTGTCGGCGTTCACGCGACCCAGCGCCATGAAATCATGCCAAGAGATACCGAGGTCCGTAGAGTAGGAGTATAGGTAATTCTTAACTAAGTGCTCTGGGAAGTGATCGTGACCGGCAGGTACCGGAGTGTGGGTAGTAAAGAGGCTTGAAGCACGTACTACTTCCACGGCCTGTGGGTAGCTAAGTCCCTGGTTTTGTACTAGGTCTTTTAGACGTTCCAAGCTTAGGAAGGATGCGTGACCTTCATTCAAGTGATAGATGTCTGGGCTAAGTCCCATGGCTTTTAGAGCACGGACACCACCTATCCCTAGAAGGATCTCTTGCTTCAGACGGTGCTCATTGTCACCACCATATAGTTGGTGAGTCAAAGCGCGATCTTCCCAGCTGTTTTCCTCTAGATCAGTATCAAGGAGGTAGAGAGAAATACGGCCTACCTTCAATAACCAAACTTTGGCTTGTACTTCACGTCCTTGTAGATTGACGTGTACGCGAATCCAATCGCCATTGTCATTTCTGACTGGGCTAACTGGTAGCTTGGTAAATTCCTGTGGAGGGAAGTTGTGGATTTGATCACCGTTCAGTGACAAAGCTTGCTTAAAGTAACCGTAGCGGTACAGCAACCCCACTGAAATGAGATTGGAGTTATCATCACTGGCTTCCTTGAGGTAGTCTCCTGCTAATACACCTAGACCACCAGAGTACAAACGCAGGCTGATATGTAGGCCGTATTCCATGCTGAAATAGCCAACTTGTGCCTGACCTTCTTGTAGTGGGGTGTTGATGTAGGCTTGGAAATCCTTGTAAACCGCTTTCAGGCGCTTAAGGAAATCTTTGTCTTTGGCCAGTGTTTGCGTTTGCTCCAGACTAAGCTGGTCAAGCATTGCCACTGGGTTATAATTGAGAGCCACTAAGGCGTCAGAATCAATGCTGTGAAACAGATCAATGGCTTCCTGATTCCAGGACCACCATAGATTGTGTGCCAACTCGCGCAGGGGCTCTAGTTCCTTAGGGAGTTCGGACTCAATAAAGATGCGTCTCAGTTTGAATTGAGCGTCTTTTAATTGACCAATCATATACTCGAATTTTTGGACGTTCGAGCAAAGGTAATGATCCTAAAGGATTAAGATGATAGATATGTTGTAAAATTTACACTAAGTCTTCTTGACGGGCAATTCAACGACGAATGTACTGCCTTGTCCTACCTTAGATTCCAGGCGTATATGGCCGTCATACCCCTCAATAATACGCTTGCATAAGGCTAAGCCAAGTCCCGTTCCTTCATATTCACTACTAGAGTGTAGACGTTTGAAAAATTCGAAGACTTGATCATGGTATTCTGGCTCAATTCCGATACCGTTGTCGTGTACGTGTATCTTTAACTGCCCATTACCGTTTTCTGCCCATATCTCCACAGTAGGTTCCGCGTCTTGATTGTACTTCAGACCATTTTGGATCAAATTCTGAAAAACGAGGTACATTTCTGAAGCGCTACAGTAGTAAGAAGGAAGTCCTTTGTTGATGACTTTAGCAGTAGGGGTTTTGCTGTCATTCAGTAAAGCTTGACTCACTTGCTCGACAATCTGATCCAATTCATGGGTTCCCCTCACATCCGCATCTGCATAATCAACGGTAGATATTTGGAGGATATCCTCTACTAGCGCCGACATCTGCAGGGCACTGGATTGAATGAATTCCAAATGTTCGGCAAGCCGTTCGTATTCTTCTTTTTGAAGATCTCTTTCAATCAGGCGTGCAAAACTTGTAACATTTCGAATGGGGGTCTTCAAATCATGCGATGCGATGTAAGTAAACTTCTCTAATTGCTTGTTCTTCTTGGCGAGTGTTTCATTTTGCGAAATCGCCAGTTCGTTGAATTCTTCATTTTCATCCAATACTTTTCTCACAAGAATGATAGAAGCGACTGCCGAAAACACCAGATACATAAGTGGCACAGTTGGTAGTATTCTGTCGGCAAGCGGTGGCTGGACGGTTGCTGTGAATAATAGCGTAGCTACAGCAATAAATACGAGTACAACGAAACCACTAAAGATGATGGTGAGTCTTCGCTTGAAAAAGAAGATACACATGAGAATGATCATCAGGTATACAGGCTCCAAGCGTATGCCCCAACCATGAAGTAGGTGAAGTGCCGCAACGGCTAAGATGGGGACCACGATAGTATACACCTTGGCGAAGAAGTACCTATGGCGATAGTTAAAGTAGAGCGGTACCAGGAGAATGATGATCCAACTTATCGTAATGATGAAAGACTGTACTTGTGACTCTGCAAAGATGAGATACAGTAAATGCAAGAATAGACAAGGAAGTGCGATCCCTAAAAAGAGGTTGTTTAATTCCACCCGCAGCTTTTCGGAAAAGGATAGCTCTTCCGTAATACCAATACTGGTCAGCTTCTTATAAAATTTGGCAATTGGGTGCAACGAAAACGAATTTGATAGGGATGAAAACTGTACTGCATCAAACTTAACAAAGTTAAACCAATCCGCAGTAAATACCTAGTTGAACACTGATTGTTATTCAATTAGTCGGACACTTGCTGAATCCATGATTGAATGAAGGGGAATAGTATGCTCGAGTTTTTGACCCAGTAAAAATGTGGATTCTGGTCGTTGCTTATGCCATTCGGGGATACATGTAGGTGTTGGACATTGGCATTGTTCGCAAACTTGTCACATAGGTTTTGTACTGCCCGTTCTGGAGCGAACTCGTCCTTGGCCAGTGACAGAGCGAGTACCGGAAGTTGGGCCCGACTTAAGCCGGCTTCGTAGTCGAAGTCACTCTTAGCCGGTCGGTATTTACCGTAGAGTAAGTTATAACACCAGTCATACATCACCGTACGGGCCTCGCGCCCACCAAATCCGATAGTATTCCCTGGGAAATACCCAATAAGGCGGCTAAGTGGGTAGAACAGATGCCCTGCTAACTTCACTCGTTGTGCCTTCCAGCCGTCCCAGCCTTCATAATGAACCAGACAGGCAGTAATCAAGATAATACCGTCAAAATCATCTGGATACCGAGCTGCACATAAGCTGGCCATCTGACCGCCCAGGCTGTGCCCAGCAGCAAAGACTGGTGTGTTTTTTGGGAGTTCGTAGCGCACTTCTTGTACAACTTCATGGAGATCCTGGACCATCGCCTCATATCCGAAGTCCACGCTGCAGGAAGGGCGGAGAGAGGATTGTCCGTGTCCACGATGATCCACCGTGATTGCGGTATACCCATCTTGTTGAAGTTGCTCTGCAAAACTCCGATAGTAAGATGCACGTACACCCATTGCCGGAAGGCATAGAATTGCTGCTTTAGGTTGGTCCTCAGCAGGGTGCCAGCTTATCCCAAGCGTACTGCCGTCACGTAAGGTGATCGTCTTCATCATGGTGCTAAACTAAAAAAGAAGCGGCAAAAGTGGCTCTTATCACCAGCTTTTGCCGCTATTCCCGTTAAGGGAGGATTCAGACTATGCTGATAATCCGTTTACTTGATGCTCAACAACTCCACCTCAAAGATCAAAGTAGAGTAAGGCTTAATCTTTTGACCCGCCTTACGCTCACCATAGGCTAAGTCGTATGGGATCACAAAACGGTACTTAGAGCCCACTGGCATCAACTGAAGACCTTCTGTCCAGCCAGCAATAACACGGCCTAGCGGGAAGCTAGTTGGAGAACCGCGGTCCACCGAACTGTCAAATACAGTACCGTCAATGAGTGTGCCATGGTAGTGCACCGTTACTTCATCAGCGGCTGTTGGCTTTGGGCCATCACCTTCAGTGATAACTTCGTACTGCAACCCTGAGGCAGTAGTGGTTACCTCTGGACGAGCACCATTTTCTTCCAGGAATGCTGCACCAGCATCCATGTTATCCTTATGCTCTGCCATGCTTAGTTGTTGCATGTACTCTTGCATCTTGGCGTTGGCTTGCATAACATCCATTTTCGGGACATCATTAAGTACATCCTGAACACCGGCAGCTAACGCTTCGGCATTGATGTCTTGCATACCTTGCTTTTTAAGGTTTTGAGCTACCAGGATGCCCAAGCTGTAACTGACAGAATCAACAATGCTTTTTTCTTCTTGTGCGAAAATGGTCTGACTAAACAGAACCAGACAAAGCATGATTATTAAAGTGCGCATGAGAAACTTAAACTTTTGTTACCCGATCGGGGAAATACATGAAAGGAGATGAACTCAAAAGCGTAGGCTATTGGCCTGCTCCTTATCCAATGGATAGTAGCTCAACTTCAAAGATCAAAGTAGAGTAGGGCTTGATCGCTGCACCTGCTTCGCGGTCGCCATAAGCCAACTGATACGGGATGAAGAATCGGTACTTAGATCCTACTGACATCAATTGTACACCTTCTGTCCATCCTCTGATAACTTGGTTCAAGGGGAAAGTTGCAGGAGAGTTGCGAACTACAGAACTGTCGAATACAGTTCCGTCAATTAATGTCCCATGATAGTGAACGGTAACATTATCCGTGGCAGATGGCTTTGGTCCTTCGGCCTTGGTAAGTACCTCGTATTGTAAACCAGAGGCGGTTGTCGTTACTTCTTCGCGTTGGCCATTCTCTGCCAGGAAATTTTGACCAGCCTCTAGATTGGGGCGGTGTTGTTCTGCTTGCTGTTTCTGTGCGTATTCCTGAACATTGGCATTGGCAGTCTGCAGGTCAATTTTCGGTGTCCGGCCACTCAGAACATCGTCGATGGCAGCAGTTAAATCTTCAGAAACGAGATTGTCAAAACCCTGTTGTTTGAGGTTGTTGGTGATCAAAACACCTAGGCTATAACTTAAAGAGTCCATATTGGTTTTTTACTTCTTTTGTAGTAACGCTGTTGAAAATGAGCGCACTGCAAAATGAATTTGATTCATTTGGGCGGCAAAGATAGAATTTTACCACTGCAATCCAACGCACAAAAGGGTAGGGTAGTTGTGCGCTAAACCTATTCTTTAAAATCGATAGCCCGCAAAGAAGGAGAAATTGAAGCGTTTGAAATCCAGATTGTATTCCGCAGTAAATCGGATTGGTCCTAATGTGGTGACACTGCCTAGCTCAGCGCCGACAGCTTGAAAGGTGCCTTCACTGAGGCGCTCTTCATTAATTATTTGGGCGTAGGCCCCATAATTGTAACCAAGACCCAAATAATTCTCCTGCCCAATTTCTTGTCGCAGCTGTAAGCGCCCATAGCCAAAGCTCGTAACAGGAAGCTCACTAATGCGTAAACCGTACACCTCGAAGAAGCGGTTATGAGCAGGAATCTCCCGCCCTAGGTAGAATTGCTGGAGAAAGTGGGGTTGAGAAATATTGGTGTGCCCGGCCCCGGCACTAGCATCTACCCAGAAGTGTTCGCCGAATTGGAAGGCCTTGTGGACTTTGCCTCCTATCGTCCAGTTGCCATCTGTTTCGAAGTTAGCACCACCGATAGCTGCTTCCTCTAAACGACCACTTAAATTGTACTCAAACCAGAGTTGCGAAAGACTTCCATCCTCCGGGAAGTAGGTCCGGTCATAGGTGTCACGAATCAGATGGGCGGAGGCAAACCAGCGTTGGGATCGAGCATCCAATTCTGATAATGAGAAAAACCTGGGGTTCTCTGAAAAGTGTTCACCACCAACACCAATCTGGAAATACCACTGCCGACTAATGCTAGTTTCCAAGTCTATGCCAGTGGTATAATGATGGAAGGTGAATTCGTCAGATAACTCCTCTTCGGTAAATATTTGACCAGGGATGATCTGGCCATTTGCGTAGAGATTCATCCCGAAGCTAGGAGTCGTCGGGGAGCGTAGGGCATAATCCAACCAAAAGCCAGGGAATTCGGATATTCGGATGTCTCCTGTCAAAAGGCTGCCAGAGCCCAACGGATTGCGGACGCTCACATTCACCAATAAAGCAGCATTGAAGTCAATATCGTAGTTAAGGCTACCTCTAACAAATACGTTAGGTGTAGGCTCAGCGTCCAACGCTAAGATGTAACCACCTTCAGGGGCAAAACGGAGCTCGTAGTCGATCAGGCTAAAGAAGCCAGAGGAGTAGAGTACGCCCATAAGTTGTTCCAAGTCAGCTATGGTAGTTACTCTTGGAAGTTTCCAGGATATGAGTCGCTCAAGTGTTCGGTTCAGGCGAGTATCCTCACCTACGTATATGATATCCTTGAGGTAGAAACTGTCTCGCCGACAATTGGGACGCTTGGGAATCGGTCGGGCTTCCCAGCCTACACTGTCTAGAAAAGCCTGTAGTGCTGGTAGGTTGGCACGTGCTGCATCAGCTCCACGTTTAATTAAGGCCTGAGCAGCATCGTAGCTCAATGTGCTATAGCCGTCTAAGTCCGGGTCAATAATCCAATCTGCCAGAGCATATTGCTTCTCTGTGGATTCAACCATTACATAACTACTGGTCTGCTCCAGGACGCGCAATACACTGTTTAATTCATCTCGCTGGTACAGTGGGTCACCAACATCCACCGCAATGACGATATCAGCGCCCATTGCTTTAGCGTCCTCTACCGGAAGGTTTCTGGCTAAAAGACCATCCACTAATAGCCGACCGTCGTATTCCAGTGGATCAAACGCAGAAGGGATAGACATACTGGCTCGAATAGCTTTGCGTAAGGGACCTTCATCAAACACGTATGCTTCACCCGTTTCCAAATCCGTAGCCACGCAGCGGAAGGGGAGGTAGAATTCGTCGAAAGACTCTTGGTTGTGCACACAGGCTGTAAGTCCTGTCAGGAGCGTAAGGATCTTATTACCACCAATCAGGCCTCGAGGTATGATCAGCTTTCCATCTTCCAATGCAAAAGACAATTGGTAGCGATCGGCTTTGGATCGCTGATCTATAGGTAGATAGTTGCGAGAATAGGAATCGTTGAAGTAGTCGTTCCAATTCGCTGTAGTGGTCTCTCTTTCTAGTTCAGCTGGAGTATAACCCGTTGCGTATAGGCCACCGACAATACTTCCCATACTGGTGCCAGTGACATAGTCGGGGAATATGCCGTTTTCTTCCAGGACTTTCAAAACGCCAATGTGTGCCAAACCTTTGGCACCACCACCCGAAAGTGTAATCCCGAGTTTTGGTGGTAGGGTGTCTTGACTAAGTATAGGGGTACTCACAAAGAGGAGTAGGCCAAATAGCATAAGGTAAGCGCGGGAGTAGTTTCTCATAATCATAGGTGCTTAGGCTGGAAATACCGATCAAAGTTAAATGCTTTTCGGCAGTCGAAGGTGAGATATTCTATGTCTTGTGGACTATTAAATGGCTTGAAACAGCCCAAAACGAGCTTGAAATGACATTTTTTGACACTTCCTTCCCACAATTTCCCACGCTCTAATAGTCATTCGTTACCACTTCTGGACGTTTTCTTACCACTTCTTACCACTTTTTAAGGAATTGTACGGTCGGTATAAATTAATATTGACAACTATTTGCGTATTTAATTAACGCATTTTAGTGATAAAAAAGAAAATGTTGTAGGAGGAGGAACTTTTTCGGCCAAAAACAACTAAAAAAGGTGGTAGAAAGTGGTAATTTGTGTCAAAAGTCATTACATTTGAATTGTCAAAGGAGAACATATGTCCTTTAAACAGCTACTAGGTGAATACGAAGTACGTCTGGACGGCAAAGGCCGTTTCCGGATGCCTAGTGGTTTATTGACCCAACTTGGTGATTGGCAGCGTGGCAATTTTGTAATCAACCGTGGCTTTGAAAAATGCCTGGTGTTGTACCCCGAACCGGTGTGGAACGAGATTACATCAGAGATCAATGAATTGAATCTCTACAACAAAAAGAACCGTGATTTTGCACGCTACTTTTTTCGCGGCGCCTCCGAGGTGACCCTCGATAGTGCGGACCGCATCCTGCTGCCTAAAAGGTTGGCGGAATACGCCGATATAGACAAAGATATGATTTTGACGGCATATTCTGGTAGAATTGAAATGTGGTCTTCAGCTGAGTACGATAAGTGGATGGAAGAAGAGCCAGTCGACTTCTCCGATTTAGCCGATGAAGTGCTAGGTGGAAGCAAAGAAAAAGCAGACGAATAATGAGTTATCACGATCCGGTGATGGCACGCGAATGCTTGGAGTATTTGCAAATTCAACCTGATGGCACTTACGTCGATCTAACTTTCGGAGGTGGCGGGCACAGCCGCTTGATTCTAGAACAACTAGGTGGGAACGGACGCCTGGTAGCTTTTGATCAAGATGCTGATGCGCAAGCAAATCTTCCTGAAGATGAGCGCTTACTATTCGCACCTGCCAATTTTCGCTTCCTGAAACGCTATTTGCGTTTATTCGGAATTCGGAAAGTCGATGGCATACTGGCGGATTTAGGAGTTTCATCCCATCAGCTTGATGTGCCGGAGCGCGGATTCTCTTTTCGCTTTGAAGCGGATTTGGATATGCGCATGAACCAGAAAGACGGCCCAACGGCGGCTGAAATACTGGCTCATACACCGGTCGATGAGCTACAATATGTATTCGGCACCTTCGGAGAAGTACGCAATGCCAGAACGCTGGCTCGTCGTATCGCCGAAGTAAGAGAGCAAGAGCCTATCGAAAGGGTAGGGGATTTGGTCTCAATTTGTGAACCATTGTCTTTCGGTAAACCCAATCGGTACTTGGCGCAGGTTTTTCAAGCCTTGCGAATTGCAGTAAACGATGAAATGGGCGTTTTGGAAGATATGCTTACGCAAGTGACTGAAGTGTTGAAGCCAGGAGGGCGGTTCGTAGCAATGAGCTACCACTCCTTGGAAGATCGCATGGTCAAAAATGTATTGAAGTCCGGACAAGTGTCTGGCGAAGCAATTAAGGATTTTTACGGTCGGATTTACCGACCATTTCGAATTATAACTAAGAAGCCAGTGGAGGCTTCGGCAGCAGAAGTTGCTGAAAACCCACGGGCTCGAAGTGCTAAGTTGCGGGTAGGAGAACGACTTGATAGTCAACCTCCGACCGAAAATTGAAACCTCTCCTCAGAGACAGCACGAAAATATAGTTGTGGTTCTGTTTTTTGAATAGTTAATTAAACGATTCACTTTAAGTGTATTAGCTATTTGAAAAACCATAAAAGAACCGCGTTTGTATTTTTTGCGCAATGCACTGTAAGGAGAACAACAAGTCTGAAACACAAAACCAGCCATTTCTCAATAGAGGAAGGGCTTTGGTGAAAAGTCGCAGGCTTAAAAGCAGGAAGCAATGGCCAGAAAAGATGACTTCTGGAGTCAGGTTCAATCCTTTCAGATTTCCGGGTTCATTCTCAAGAACCTGGGCTACTTCCTATTTCTCGGTTTTCTCGCAATTCTGTACATCGGTAATGCTCACTTGGCCGAACGCAATGTGCGTAAGGTACAAGAGCTACAAAGAGACATTCGCGAACTGCGCTGGTCATTTATGTCCTTGCAGTCCGAAAATATGTACAACAGCCTGCGCTCGGAGGTGGTAGATCGAGTCAGAGATGACGGTCTACGTTTACACCGAGGCAAGCCAATTAAGATTGTAACTCGCGACGAGGAATAATACCAAGAGGTGGCGTAATGGATATTAAAAACGAAGTACTGTATCGGGTATACTTTCTGCTGTTCGGCCTTCTGGTGCCAGCGGCTGGGTTCCTGCTGTACCGTACAATCGATATCGCCATCGTCGAAGGGGCAACTTGGAAGAATAGGGGAGAACAGAATTATGTAAAGCCCCGTGCCGTAGCTGCCGAAAGAGGCAATATCTACGCTAAGGACGGAAGCCTGTTGGCTACCTCCGTGCCTTACTTTGACTTGTATTTTGATCCATTCGCTTCATCGGAAGCGGATTACTATCGCAATCTGGATACCCTGGCGTATTGCCTGGCAACTTATGTAGACAACTCTTACACCGTTGGTGGTTTTCGAGAGTACCTACTGCAGTTGCGCGATACTTCGCAAAATCAGCGTCGCAATCGTCACGTGCCTTTGAAGAAGTCAGTTTCATTTGCTGAGAAAGCTCGCATTGAATCTTTCCCACTCTTCAATCTAGGGCAGTTTCGTGGAGGACTGATAGCCAAGAAGTTAAGTGAACGTAAGCGTCCCTTTGGTCTACTCGCTCGCCGGACAATTGGATACGTGAGGGACGGTCTTCAGCCCATCGGAATCGAAGGGCAGTTTGACTCGATCTTGGGTGGTCGCCCCGGTACGCAGATGATGATCAAGGTCGATCCTCGGAATGACCTCTGGTTGCCACTGGATAACCTAACGGAGGTGGAGCCCAGAAGTGGAGATGATGTGGTGACAACTATTGATGTAAACCTACAAGATATCGCCGAACAAGCGCTCTTGCGAGGTATGCGTCGCCACCAGCCAGATTGGGGTACAGCTATAGTAATGGACGTAGAGACCGGAGCGATTAGAGCGATGGCTAATCTCGGACGGGATGACGCAGGTGAGGGCTACTACGAGATGTATAACTACGCCATTGCGATGGCAACAGAGCCTGGTTCGACCTTCAAGTTGGCCTCAATTATGGCGCTGCTAGAAGATGGTCACGTAAAGCTGAGTGACTCCGTGAATGTGGAGCGTGGTAAGACGGTCTTCTACGATCAAGAAATGGAGGACTCCTCAACAAGGAGCTTCAAAATGGACAGCACAACGGTGCAGACCGCTTTTGAAATATCATCCAATGTAGGTATTGCCAAATTGGTAGACCGCTACTACAATTTGCCAGATAATGGCAATAAGAACAAAGGCGCCTATCAGTTTATCCAGCGCTTGAGAGATTTCAATCTGGATCTACCTACAAATATTGAAATCGAGGGAGAAGCTAATCCATATGTGAAGACCGCCTATAGCGAAGAAGAGCAGTGGAGTCTAGTATCGCTTCCGTGGATGGCCACTGGATATGAGGTTCGTCAGACGCCTTTGCAGATGCTAACCTTCTACAATGCGGTAGCTAATAAAGGCCGAATGGTGAAGCCTTACTTAGTGTCAGCAGTTGAGCGCAATGGAGAGCCGATCAATATTTTCCGCCCTACAGTGATTAAGGAGGAAATTGCTTCTCAATCAACGGTAGAAAAGGCACGCATCCTTTTGGAAGGCGTAGTGGAACGTGGAACGGCGTACAAGTTGCGGACCAATCAATACCGCTTTGCCGGTAAAACGGGTACTGCACAGGTGAACTACACTCGCGGTCGCCGAGGCACAAGAGTTGGTGGTTACCAAGCAAGTTTTGCGGGGTATTTCCCAGCTGATAATCCGAAGTACTCTTGCATCGTGGTAGTGTACAAGCCACGGGAGGGAGGTTTCTACGGTAGTGATGTAGCTGGACCAATCTTCCGCGAAATCGCTGATAAGTGCTTCAATAGCATGGTTGAGCTGCATGATCCGCTAAACCAAGGGCCGCGGCCAGTGCTGTACGAAAACAACTTGCCAGGTTTTGAAATCGGTAAGGAAGAAGATATCCGAGTGGTTCTGGACTACTTGAATATGCCATACTACGGCGATCCAGAGAGTGAGATGGTGGTCATGACTGCCAGTACGGATAGCCTCTATTTGGAGAATCGCAGTTTAAGCGACGCCAAAGTGCCTACTGTGGTAGGAATGGGTTTACGCGATGCAGTATTCATCCTGGAAAACAGAGGCCTGAAAGTGATTACGGAAGGAGTGGGGAGAGTCAAGCGACAATCCATCCGTCCAGGAACTACGATCAGGGGCCAAACGATAAAATTGACACTGGGCTAACCAGTAAAAAATACAAGGGCTACGGCCCGTTGAACAGCAGCGATAAAATGAAACTAAACCAACTGATTGCAGAACTCGAGATCCGCCAAACGTGGGGGAATACGAGTGCGGAAGTCAGTCAGCTGGATTTTGACTCTCGGAAGGTGACCGCTGGAAGCGCTTTTGTCGCCGTACGAGGAACCCAAACAGATGGACACCAATACCTGGACAAAGCCATCGCGGCTGGTGCTGAAGTAATTGTGGCCGAACGCGGCCCAGAAACAGCAGCCGAGAATGGTGTGGGTTGTTGGCTAGAAGTAGCTGACAGCTCCCAGGCATTGGGCCAAATGGCAGCCGCTTATTACGAGCATCCAAGCGAAAAGCTGCAGCTGGTAGGTATTACAGGCACGAATGGTAAGACCACATGTGCCACTTTACTTTACCAACTGTACCAAGAGCTCGGTTACCGGACTGGCTTACTGTCGACCGTTGAAAATCGGATTGGGGAGCAAACGATTGAAGCTTCTCATACGACACCGGATGCGGTGCAGATCAATCGCCTGTTGGCGGAGATGGTATATGCTGGCTGCACCTACGTATTCATGGAAGTAAGTTCGCATGCTGCGGATCAGAACCGGATAGCCGGTTTAACATTTGCAGGAGGCGTTTTTACCAATATGTCGCACGATCACCTGGACTACCACGGTACGTTCAAGGCGTATATCGAGGCGAAGAAAAAGTTCTTTGACACATTGCCTAAAGGTGCATTTGCACTGGTCAATACCGACGATAAGCGAGGTAGCGTCATGGTACAAAATACCAAGGCCAAAGCCTACACTTACAGCCTTCGCTCCATGGCTGACTATCGGGCTCGCGTAATCAACAACAGCCCAGTTGGTTTGCATTTGGAGTTGGACGGGCAGGAAGTATTCGCTCGTTTGATTGGCCATTTCAATGCTTATAACCTTCTAGCTGTTTATGGCACTGCTATTCTACTGGAGGCGGATCGCGATGAAGTCTTGCGCATCATCAGTGGATTAGGTGGCCCTAGCGGTCGTGTAAGCTACGTGCGCGGTGATAAAAGCGATGTTGTTGGCGTGGTAGACTACGCACATACACCAGATTCGGTGGAGAAAGTGTGTCAAACCCTGGCCGATATGTTGCGCCCAAAGCAGCGCCTCATTACAGTCTTGGGTTGTGGTGGAGATCGCGACAAAGCTAAGCGCCCCTTGATGGCCAAAGCTGCCTGCGATTTTAGCCACATGGTGATTATGACCAGTGATAATCCTCGTTCCGAGGACCCGGAAGCAATTCTGGATGATATGGAGCCAGGAGTCAGTGAAAAGTGCCGACAGCAGGCACTACGGATTACCGATCGTCGCTCAGCGATCCTCACTGCTTGCCGTTTGGCAAATACGGGGGATATCGTTCTGGTGGCTGGAAAAGGACACGAACAGTATCAGGAAGTCAAGGGGGTAAAACATCCATTTAGTGATTTCGAAATTTTGCGCGAAGCACTGCTGAAGTAGGCTACCAGCAAAATTGACAAGAAGCAGTCGAATAATTAAATCCCGATTTCAGCTTTTTAGTGCAGATATAAGCGATTGCTAAAGAGCTTATTCAAGCTAAAAAACTGAAGAAAAAGCGGGCTTTAATTTTTGACGAGTACAAAAACGAGAAACGCATGTTAATTTATTTAATCGAGTGGTTGGACGCAACATTTGGACTAGGGTCCTGGACGCGTCTATTTCAATACATCACTTTCCGTGCGGGAGTGGCAATTATTCTGTCGCTCATTATCTCGATGTTGTTTGGTGGCAAGATCATTAGTTTACTCCGCTCACTCCAAGTAGGAGAGGAGGTACGTGATCTTGGGCTAGATGGGCAGAAAGCTAAACAGGGAACCCCTACTATGGGTGGCATCATTATCGTGATGGCTATTCTCATTCCTTGTTGGTTGATGGCTCGCCTGGATAATGTCTACATCGTACTGATGCTAGTAGCTACGAGTTGGATGACCGTTATCGGTTTTATCGATGACTATATCAAGGTCTTCCGCAAGAATAAGAAGGGTTTGCACGGTCGCTTCAAGATTATGGGGCAAGTTGGTCTTGGTCTATTCATCGCCTTGACGATGATGAACAACGAGCAAATTGTAGTGCGGATGGATGTGGCAGAGGCGAAACAACTGGGGTTAACCGAAGAAAATCTGGTAGGAGACGTCATTCCAGTTTTCGAAAATGGAATCCAAAAAGGGTTCAAAGGAGACTACAAAACGAACCTGACCAATGTGCCATTTCTGAAAGGAAATCGCCTGGACTATGCACGATTACTACCTCTAGCACCGCACTTAGCGTGGATCATTTTTGTACCCCTGGTGATTTTTGTGGTCACTGCGGTCTCTAACGCAGCGAATTTGACCGATGGATTGGATGGTTTAGCCACCGGCGTTTCAGGAATCATAGGAATAACACTAGCCGTTTTTGCTTATGTATCCGGAAACTCGATCGCTGCCAACTACCTCAATATCCTGCATTTGCCAGGTAGTGGAGAGCTGGTGATCTACGCCGCATGTTTCCTGGGAGCTTGTTTAGGGTTCCTTTGGTACAATTCCTTTCCGGCTCAGGTCTTCATGGGAGATACGGGAAGTTTGACATTGGGAGGTGTAATCGCAGCCATGGCTATCCTTCTTCGTAAGGAGTTACTGATCCCAATTTTGTGCGGAATATTTGTAGCTGAGAATTTATCTGTAATGCTACAGGTTGGCTACTTCAAGTACACGAAAAGAAAATACGGTGAAGGCCGACGCATCTTCTTGATGTCGCCGCTCCATCACCATTACCAAAAGAAAGGAATGCCAGAAACGAAGATTGTGACCCGCTTCTGGATCATCGGAATTCTTTTGGCAGTAGCCACCATTTTGACACTCAAGATTCGCTAACAGTAGCGAATAGGAATTATGGAAGAAGGGCAACAGAATATAGTAGTCTTGGGCGGAGGAGAAAGCGGCGTAGGTGCGGCTTTACTCGCCCAGAAGCAAGGAGCAAAAGTGTTCCTTTCGGACCGCGGCCAAATCGGTGAAAACCAGAGAGTTGAACTTGAACTGGCCGGCATTGACTTTGAAAGTGGAAAGCACACCTGGGAGCGGATTTTTGCGGCAGATGAAGTGATAAAGAGCCCTGGGATCCCTGATACTGTGCCGCTGATTCAGCAGCTACGTGATCAGGATATTCCGATCATCGGTGAGATTGAGTATGCAGCACGCTTTACGGATGCGACCTTACTCGCCATTACCGGGAGTAACGGAAAAACAACCACGGCTTACCTGACGCACCACTTGCTGGAGGCAGCAGGGAAAAATGTAGCTCTGGTTGGAAATGTTGGCTTCAGCTTTGCACGCCATTTGGCACAAGAAGAAGAGGCAGACTGTTACGTGATCGAGGTGAGTAGCTTCCAATTGGATAGCATTGTGCATTTCCGACCAAGCTTGGCAGCTATTCTCAATATCACGCCGGATCACTTGGATCGCTACAACCACCAGATGGATGGATATATCGATTCTAAGCTTCGGATTACGAGAAACCAGGATGAGGATGATTCCTTCTGGTTCTTAGATGGCGATGAGAATATTGCGAAAGGAATGCGCCGAAATGCAGTGAGAGCGAAAAAGTTCGCAATCCAGCGCAGCGATATCGAAGGATATCAGATCCGAATTGCGGATCAAATGATTGACTTGCAGGAAACACGTCTTCGCGGAAAGCATAATGCACTTAATGCATTGTTCGCCGCCGGAATGGCGCAGGTACTCGGCCTTACGGTCGAAGAAGTGAAAGCAGGATTGGAAAGTTTTCAACCCGTTCCTCATCGCCTGGAGCCAGTAGGTACGATCAACGATGTTTTGTACATCAACGACAGCAAAGCTACCAATGTAGATGCCGTAACCTACGCCCTGGACGCCATGGAAACAGAGGTGATCTGGATCGCAGGAGGCACTGATAAAGGCAATGATTATTCACCACTCTTCGAGTTGGTCCAGCAAAAAGTAAAAGCGCTGGTCTGCATGGGAGTGGATAACACCAAGCTGAAAGCAGCATTTGGTGATCAAGTTGAGGAAATACAGGAAGCTAAATCCGCCCAGGAAGCGGTGGCATTAGCAGCAAGTTTAGCCAAGCCAGGGCAGGTAGTCCTACTATCTCCGGCCTGTGCAAGCTTCGACCTGTTCAAAAATTATATCGATCGCGGTGATCAATTTAGGACCGCCGTGCAAAAATTAACTAAAAAATAAGGTGCAATAAGCACCTAAAACCAGAAACAGAAAGACATGAGTTTATCAACCAGAATAGCAGCAGAATTACGCGGAGACCGGGTGGTCTGGGCTATCCTGGTATTGCTAGGACTGTTTTCGATCCTGGCTGTGTATAGCTCAACCGGAACCCTGGCGCACCGAGACCGTGGCGGTGATACCGAAGCCTATTTGTTCAAGCATGGAATCATCCTGTTTGCAGGCCTGGTGATCACTTACTTCGCACACTTGCTGCACTATAAGCGCTATATGAACTGGTCGCCGATTCTGCTGCCAGTAGCGATTATTCTGCTGTGTTACACGCTGTTCTTCGGAGCAGAAATTAACCAGGCTCGGCGCTGGATTATGGTGCCGGTGATTGGCATGAGTTTTCAGACCTCCGACTTAGCGAAGTTGGCCCTGATTATATACGTGGCAAGAGCGATTAGTAGTAAGCAGGAGTACATACAAGACTTCAAAAGTGCCTTCGTGCCGATTATCCTACCAGTGGTACTGGTTTGTGGCTTGATTGCACCAGCTGACTTGTCGACTTCGATCATCCTCTTCATGTCTTGTTTGATGGTGATGTTCGTTGGTCGTGTTGCGATTCAGTATATCGGTCTGTTGCTGCTGTCTGGCTTTATGATGTTTGCCTTTCTCCTGCTGTTGGGGCGTGAATACCCCAATGTAATTCGGGTGGAGACCTGGGAGAATCGTCTGCAAGAGTTCTACTCCCCAGACCAAAATAGCGACGATACCTACCAGATCGACCAGGCAAAGATTGCATTAGCGAATGGCGGCTGGATTGGCGTTGGACCTGGCAACAGTACACAACGTAACTACTTACCATACGCTCACGCGGATTTCATTTATGCAGTGATCTGCGAAGAGTATGGCGTGATAGGAGGAGCAGTGATCATAGGTTTATACCTGCTACTGTTTTTCCGAGTTACCAGACTGGTGACCAAGAGTCCGAAAGCGTTCGGAGCCATGGTAGCCATGGGGCTCAGTCTGCTTATTGTAATACAGGCTTTCTTCCATATCGGGATCAATGTAAACTTGGTTCCGGTGACAGGGCTCACTTTGCCGCTGATCAGTATGGGAGGTACCTCGTTATTGTTCACCTGCATCTCCTTCGGGATTATCCTGAGTGTGAGTAAGTATATCGAATCTGTTGCCGAATGAGTCGACAGGAACTAAATATCATCTTCAGCGGCGGCGGTACTGGCGGGCATATTTTTCCTGCTATCGCAATTGCTGATCAAGTGAAAGAACTAGCACCTGAAGCTAACATCAGTTTTGTTGGTGCGCAGGGGCGGATGGAGATGGAGCGGGTCCCGAAAGCGGGTTATCCGATTGAAGGATTGTGGATTAGTGGCCTACAGCGCAAGTTGACGCTGGAGAATCTACTTTTCCCATTGAAATTGCTGAGTAGCCTTTGGAAGGCAGACCAGATTCTACGTCGGGAGAAACCACAGGTAGTAGTTGGTACTGGCGGATATGCCAGTGGACCATTGCTGCGCCGGGCAGCCGCTCGGAATATTCCGACGCTGATTCAGGAGCAAAATGCCTACGCTGGCCTTACCAATAAGTGGTTGTCAAAAGTGGTAAACCGCATCTGCGTAGCCTACCCGGGGATGGAGAAGTACTTCCCTGCTGGAAAACTAATGGAAGTTGGTAATCCGGTAAGAGAAGGCCTTTTGTCGACCCAGGGTGATCGTGCAGCAGCTTGCGCACACTACGGCTTTGATCCAGCACGGCCAGTAATCCTGGTGACGGGTGGTTCGCTTGGAGCACGCACTTTGAATCAAGCATTAGCCGCTGCCACAGAGGTGCTGAATGGTCAACCTGAAGTACAAGTGCTTTGGCAGTGTGGTAAGCTATATGTGGAACAATATAAGGACAGTGCAACTGCCCAACTGCCACAAGTGAGTATGCTTCCATTTTTGGATCGCATGGACCTAGCTTTTGCTGCTGCGGATTTGGTGATCAGTCGTGCCGGAGCATTGACGATCGCTGAGATCTGCTTACTTGGCAAAGCAGCCGTTTTGGTGCCTTCGCCTAATGTGGCGGAAGATCATCAGACTAAAAATGCGATGGCTTTAGCGGCACAGGAAGCAGCGGTTGTGGTAAAGGATGTCGATGCAAAAGCTAGCTTGATGAGTACGGCTTTGAATATCCTGCAGGATGAGAAAGGCCGGGCAGCCTTAGCAAAGAATGCTAAAGGAATGGCTTATCAAGGAGCCGCTCGGAAGATTGCAGAGGAGGTGCTACGATTGGCAAAATATGAAACGAAATAATTGAGCAGCGTTTGTTGCGTCGGGGGACGCAATGGGAACGCTGGGGAAAGAAAATATGAAACTAAATAACATCCATAGTATCTACTTCATCGGTATCGGCGGGATCGGTATGAGTGCTTTGGCACGCTACTTCAACGCTCGCGGTGTTCAGGTGGCTGGATACGATCGGACGGAGACACCTTTGACCAAAAAGTTGGTGGAAGAGGGGATCCAAGTTCGCTACGAAGAATCAGTAGCGACTTTGCCGAAGGATGTGAATCTGGTAGTGTATACGCCAGCGGTGCCTGCTACTCATACAGAGTTGACTTGGTTTCGGGAGAATGGCTTTCCGGTATACAAGCGCAGTCAGGTACTTGGTGTAATCAGTGAAGGAATGCGTACGGTAGCCGTAGCAGGAACTCATGGAAAAACCACTACCTCAACCTTGACAACACATTTGCTGCATGCATGTGGTATTTCTTGCAATGCCTTTCTAGGCGGAGTTGCTCGCAATTTTGAGTCGAACTTCGTAGAGGGCAGCACGGATTGGGTAGTTGTAGAGGCGGACGAATTTGATCGTTCCTTCTTGACGCTCCACCCAGATCTGGCGACGATTATGTCGATGGATGCTGACCACCTGGATATTTACGGTGATGAAGAAACGCTACTGCAGACTGGTTTTTTGGCCTTCGCCGGACAACTAAAGCCAGGAGGGCGACTATTGGTCAAGGCCGGATTGGAAGGACACTATGAATCACTAGATAAGGAGGTTGTCTCCTTTGGTATTGAAGAAGGGCAAATTCAGGCCCGCAACATCCGAGTAGAAGAGGGTTACTTCACCTTTGACTACCACGGAGAAGAAGTTGTGATCAAAGGATTACAACACCCGCACCCGGGACGCCACAACATTGAAAATGCATTGGCAGCTATCAGCGTGGCGATTCAGTTGGGCGGAAAGGCTGGGGATATCCGTCAAGGACTACTGGACTTCCGCGGTATTGGACGCCGATTCGAATTCCAAATCCGTACGGCCGACTCGGCATACATCGATGACTATGCGCATCACCCAACCGAGTTGCAGGCTGCTATTGGAGCTGCACGCGAGCTATACCCGGACAAGAAGGTTACTGGAATTTTTCAGCCACACCTTTTTACGCGGACGCGGGACTTTGTAGAAGGATTTGCTGCCGCACTAGATGAGTTAGATGAAATTCTTCTTTTGGATATCTATCCAGCAAGAGAAGAACCAATAGCAGGAGTGGACTCAGCATTGATCCACCGTCACATGAAAAACACAAACTGCCAGTTGCTGTCTAAAGCAGAAGTGCTGGGCGAATTGGCAAAAAGAGATATCGAAGTGCTACTAACATTGGGAGCCGGTGATATCGACACCTTAGTAAACCCTATTAGAGAACAACTGCTGGTAAGCCAGCAACAGTAAGAATTGCGAAACAATGGCAAAGAAAGCTAAACGCGAAATCGTCACCACCCTTCGGGTAGCGCTATGGGCAGGATTGCTCCTAGCTGGTGCATCGATTGTGTTGGGCGCCATGCAACGCAAAGAAAATGCCCAGGTGCACGAGTTGGTGATTGATATCCAACCACTAGCTGATGGTAATTATCTGATCAATGAGGAGGATATCCCATTGATCTTGGAAGACCGATTTGCACATCCAATTACAGCGTTTCCGGTAGGGGAGCTGGATGTGGAACGTCTGGAGCGGGTATTGGAAGAAGATCCATTTGTACACAGTGCTGAGGCATTTGTGGACGCCCAGAATCGAGTAAATATTGAGCTGGTTCAGCGCGAACCACTACTACGGGTTTTGGACAACAATGGCCTGAATTATTACCTCGATGAGGATGGCCAGCAACTTCCACCGAGCAAGCACTATGCAGCTCGGGTACGTATAGCCACTGGCTTTGTTCCGCCATACGAGGCGGACTTTCGCATCAAAGATGAACATCTGCTAAACCAGGTATATAAGCTTAACGAGCTTCTGCGTGCAGATCCATTTTTGGATGCTTTGATCGAACAGATTTACCTCAATAAGAGAGGTGAGATGATATTGAGTCCGAAGATCGGAAAGCAGACCATTCTGATGGGGCGCTTTCATAATACCGAGGACAAACTGGAACGCTTAAAGACGTTCTACCGCGAAGGGCTTCCCTACAAAGGTTGGCAAGCGTATCGCTCCTTCGACTTGCGCTATGATGGCCAGGTTGTCTGTAAAAAACGATGATTAAATCCTATTAAAAGCAGTGTTCCCGGATGCTGCGACATGGACAACAGGAAGTCCATGATTCATTTATAAAAACGGAATGCAATGGAATCAAAACATGTAAACCCACCTAACGACGCCATCGTGGCAGTCGACATTGGTACCACTAAGGTGTGTGCAGTCGTCGGTCGGCGTAACGAGCATGATAAGCTAGAAGTCCTAGGCTTCGGCAAGGTAGATAGTGAGGGTGTATTGCGTGGAGTCGTTTCGAACATCGAAAAGACCGTCAACGCAATCACAGAGGCTATCCGTCTGGCGGAGCGTCAAAGCGGACTGAAGTGCAAGGAGGTACACGTAGGTATCGCCGGCCAGCACATCAAAAGCTTGCAACATCGCGGAATGCTCACCCGCGACAATGATCACACCGAAATCAGTCGCCGTGATATTGAGCGCCTGATCGGTGACATGTACAAGTTGGTATTGCCTCCGGGTGATAAGATTTTGCATGTGATCCCACAGGAATACACCGTTGACAACGAGCAAGGTATTACTGATCCGATTGGTATGTCTGGTATCCGTTTGGAGGCCAACTTCCACATCATCACCGGACAGATCACAGCTTCCAACAACATTCACCGTTGTGTGGAGCGTGCCGGTATGCGGGTCAATAACCTAACGCTTGAGCCTATCGCCAGTGCTGCTGCAGTATTGAGCGAAGAGGAAAAAGAAGCTGGTGTAGCTCTGGTAGACATTGGTGGTGGCACCACGGATATTACCATCTTCAAAGACGGTATCATCCGCCACACGGCAGTAATCCCATTCGGTGGTAACGTAGTTACTGGCGATATCAAGGATGGCTGTAATGTAATGGCTCACCACGCTGAGAAATTGAAAGTTAAGTACGGATCTGCTCTAGCGCAGGAGGTATACGATAATCGCATTATCGCTATCCCTGGCCTACGCGGTCGCGATCCAAAAGAAATATCAGAAAAGAACCTGGCCCGGATTATCCAGGCGCGGGTAGAGGAAATCTTTGATTATGTAGTATGGGAGATTCGTCGCTCTGGCTACGACCGCAAGTTGATTGGCGGTATTGTAGTGACGGGTGGTGGTTCACTACTACGGCACATTGATAAGCTCGTTGAACTACACACGGGTCAGAGCTGCCGGGTAGGAACTCCTGTAGAACACCTAGGACACGGGTATCACAAGAATCTGTGTAGTCCAATCTATGCTACCTCAATTGGTCTGTTGCTGAAAGGCTTCGATGACCTGGAGCAAGGCAAGATTCGCGCTGCAACTGCTGCACCTGTAGAGGAGCCAGTAGCAGAGGAAGAGCCAGAAGAGGCACTTGCTGGAATGGACAATGGCGGGAAATGGTTAGAGACCATCTTCAAGAAGACTAAAGAATGGTTTGAAGCCGAACCCGACACGGAGTTCTAATATACGGAATCCCGTTTGAACGTCATCAAGTTATTAACACGAGTACCGAAAACTTACTGAATACCAAACCAAGAGATGAACGTTTTCGGCTACGGTAAGAAAAAACAGCGATCATGATTTTCGATCTGCCTAAGGGCGATAGCCCAATCATAAAAGTAATTGGTGTTGGTGGCGGTGGAAGTAATGCCGTTAACCACATGTATAAGCAAGGTATCGTTGGCGTTGATTTCGCCATCTGTAATACCGATAATCAGGCCATGGAACAAAGCCCGATTCCCACAAAAATCCAACTTGGTCCTAATTTGACTGAGGGGCGTGGGGCTGGTTCCAAGCCTAATGTAGGTAAGCTAGCCTGCGAGGAATCTATCGAGGACGTGAAGAAGTACCTCGGAGCCGATTGTAAGATGCTATTTGTCACTGCCGGAATGGGTGGTGGTACCGGTACTGGTGCTGCACCAATCATTGCGCGCACAGCTCGGGAAATGGATATCCTTACGGTAGGTATCGTAACGCTACCTTTCACTTTTGAAGGTCGTCGTCGTACCTCACAAGGGTTTGAGGGCCTCAATGAGTTGAAGTCTCACGTGGATACCTTAATTGTTATCTCCAATGACAAATTGCGCCAGATTCACGGTAATCTGAGCATCTCAGATGCTTTCGGTAAAGCGGATAATATCTTGACTACAGCAGCCAAAGGTATTGCGGAGATTATCACTGTGCCTGGTTACGTAAACGTTGACTTTGAGGACGTTAATACCGTTATGCGAGAAAGTGGTGTAGCCATCATGGGTACCGCCATGGCAGACGGTGATGACCGTGCTCGTACAGCTGTCGATCAGGCATTGCACTCTCCACTTCTGGAGGATAACGATATCCGTGGTGCTAAGCACATCTTGCTGAACATAACCAGTGGTACCCGTGAGGTTACCATGGACGAGATCTTTGAGATCACTGAGTTCGTACAAGAAGAAGCAGGTTATGGTACAGATTTAATCTGGGGTAACTGCTACGATGAGTCATTAGGTGAGAAAATTTGCGTTACCGTGATCGCTACCGGCTTTGAGAATAAGCGTAAGCGTATGGAGCGTGAGGAGCCTAATCGCGTAGTTGTGAACCTGGACGATGATCAGCCAGAAAACCGCAAGCCAGCGCAAGAAGATCAGCCTAACCAGCCGAACAACCTTTCTCGTATTGGTTACCAAAGTGAAGAAGCTCCTTCTGCACCAACCTTCGAGTTTGATGATGTGCAGGAAACGGTGAACAAGTATCAGCAGCGTAACTACGCTTACGATGCGCCAGCTGATTCAGATGCTGGGGTTGACCAACCTACAGATATGGAACGCAATCGTGAGATTGAGGAGCGTCGCCGTGAGCGCCTTCGCAATCAGCACGTCAAGCTGAACAACCCGCAAACGGTAAATGAGATGGAGAACGAGCCAGCTTATCTACGCCGTGGTGTACAGCTCGACAATGTACCACGCTCGGGAGAAAACCAAATGTCTAAATGGACAATTGGTGAAGAGGACGAGCCAGAGATGCGTCGTGGCAATGCTTATCTGCACGACCAAGTTGATTAATTGTTTTAAAAGTTATGTCGTCGGAAGGAGATCGTCCGCGGTGTTGTCGGTGCTGTAAGTCATCAGGCAGTGGACAAGGCTAGCGGTACTCCTTCCTCCTTAAGATATCGGGTCATTATTTCCTGTTTTGACCCTAAACTCGAACAAGCGCAGCTTTCGGGCAGCGCAGGTTCATTGCTTCCGTTAATAAGCAACTTAGCATTGGTAAAGCGCCCGCTTGCGGGCGCTTTCTTTTTTTATGGTATTGAGTCGTAGGAGAGTAGAGATCCTTCGAACTATGCAATAGACTAGCCGCCCAAAGCTTTATAAATAGTAAGTCTATTCTCTTGCGCTCATGAATACGCTTGCCTTTCGATTTCTAATATTATTGAGCTGTTTACCACTGCTCCTTACCGCTCAAGTAGGAGAGCAAACTCTCTATCGGCAGTTTCTAGAACTTAAGGTGGACCATCAGTTCCTGACTTATTGCCATCCTATTCGACCACTTCCAGACTTTTGCGAGAACAGTAAAGGAGAATATTGCGCCCGGCTTCGTGAGCACAGTTTTACATCTGAGGCGGAATTTGATAGCATCGAAAAGTATGTGATGGTGGAGGATAGTCTTACACCGCTTGACTTAAGGGCATATGCTGGCTTTGGCCGTGGCCGTGATGGGATGTCAGTAACTGATTCACTGTTCTTGTTACGTGCAGTGATTCAAGAAGCAGGCCGTTTAGCTCCTATCGCCACTATTCTGGAGAATGGTGTGCGAATTGCCTCTTGGAACCGATTTCGTTCCTCTTTCCCTGATTTACGGCATGGCAAGAATCGACATTTCCTCAACGTAGGATATTTCCGCTTCTCCATAGCGATGTACGATGAGTCTATTAATCTTGGCGTATTTTCCTTCCTGTATTTGGGTGGGTCAACGTGTGGCTATACAGGGTTTTGCTTTTTCGAAAGATCGCCCACCGGTTGGGTGTTTCAGCGGATCCACTACACCGGTGATTTTTAGGAAGCTAATTCTGATTTAACCACTATTTTCTAAGAAATAAGAAAATTCTGGCATCTCTTGTAAGAAAATTCAGACTAGCCTCCACTAGTCAGATAAAGAAAAGCGAATAGCTATATGACTGCGACTGAGCAGCAGCAAATCTTTAATCAGTGGCTCAAGCAATTTCAAGGCTTGATCTTTAAGGTTGTCCGTGCCTACACGACAGAAGTGGTGGATCGAGATGATCTTTTCCAAGAGATCTGTATACAGCTGTGGCGTTCGATCCCTGGCTTTAAAGGTAAGTCTGCTGCTAGCACCTGGATATATCGTATTGCGTTGCGCACTGCTATTACCTGGCAAAAAAAGGAGCGCAAGGAACGAAGCAGAAATGAACAATATGCAAGCCAACAACCCATATTACATTCTCCACCAGAGCCAGATGACCGACTGGACTGGCTGTTCAAGGAGATCAATCAATTAGATCAGGTAGATCGCTCCTTGGCTTTGCTACTACTGGATGGGCTTAGTTATAAGGAAATAGCAGAGGTAATGGGTATCAGTGAGAGTAATGTGGGAGTGAAGATATATCGAGTCAAACAACGTCTTATGCGACGTGCTAAATTATTGGAGACCAATGGACTTTGAGGATTTACAAAAAGTGTGGAACCAAGAAAATAATCAACCGATGTACGTATTTGATCAGGAAGCATTGAATCGAATGGTAGCGCGTCGTGCACGTTCAGTGAGTCGCCTAGCTGCTATCAACGAATGGGGGATGATAACTGTGGCACTAATCACCTGCGTCCTTCTCATCCTCACCGGTAGTGATGGGGCTTACCGTATTCTTGCAGCAGTCGTAATGTTAGGGACTGGAGTTTATGTGTGGTGGCAGCGGCAGCAGCGTCTCAGCCGGCAGCGAACACTTGGCAAGGCCGTTGCCCAGGAGATTGATCAGGCTGTGGCCAACGCTCAGTACTTGGTGCGATTTGCACGGACGTTTAGTTATTGGTTTTTATTACCGACAGCCGCGGTAACATTATTTCGAATGAGCCGGAAGAATCCAGATTTGTGGCAATGGGGATTGATTATCGGATGTTTTATTCTGTCTTATGCGCTTGTACAGCTGGAGTTGCGGTGGAAGCATTTACCTCGCCTTCGACGGTTAGAAGAACTCCGAAGCAAGATCATGTCCTGAGCTTACTGTATAGTAAGAAGCAGAGCGTTGTCTTGTGTCTAGGCCCTGGCTTGGCTACCAGCAGATTAGCAGTGATGATAACTATTGCAATTAGCCGTCCAACAATACCTTAATGTTTAACAAGTTTTCTATTTTTGCGGCGTTCTAGAAAGGGTAGGAGTACTGATTTCCTATTCTGATCAGCGTAAAAAAATTGAGCGCCAAAATGCCAAGAGAATTTAACAAACTATCCGAAACGGAGAAACAGCAAATGTTTGATGCCATTCCGTTGATTACAATCCTCGTTGCCGGTGCCGATGGCAATATGGATGATGAAGAACTGGAGTGGGCCGAAAAGCTGACCAAGATTCGGAGTTACGACTACAGCAATAAGTTGAATGATTACTTCGCAGCTGTAGGAGAACAATTTAGTACTCGCCTAAATGACCTGGTGATCAAGCTACCTAAAGGTACTGCTGAGCGCATGGAGGTGGTGACAGAGCAGTTGACTGCGCTGAACCCGATTCTGCATAAACTCGACCACTTCGATGCAGTGATCTATTACCAAAACTTCCGCTCATTTGCTCGTCACGTAGCAGAAGCTTCTGGTGGTATTCTAGGTTTTGCCAGTGTAAGTAAAGAAGAAGCAGAGGTAGTGGAGCTACCAATGTTGGAGGTGTTCGAATAAGAGCATCTAATATAAAAGCTAAATGCCCGTGCGATTATCAGATCACACGGGCATTTTTCGTTTTAGCTACGAGGTTATTCTCTTGGTTCAACCTCATATACGAGCCACCATTGCGAGCGGCCGAGCCAATTGTTGAAGTTGATGGCATGTATCCAATCTGGGAAGGTGCTATAAATAAGCCGCTTCTTGCCAGGTAGGCCATCAATGTCGTAGCCATAACGGCGATCTACCGCAATGATGTAGGGATCCTTCCCGTACATGGGAAGTTTGTCGAGACTGTCTACCTCGGCGGTACACACATTCTTTCGCTTATAATAGTTGATATACAAGGCAAGACGGTATGGATTGTCCTGAACGCCGTATACCGTGATCGGCTCTTCATAGTTATAGTAGATGGCCTGGTAGATCTTCGTTTCCATGATTACGGGCCAAAACATGATGAAGATTGTAAGGAGAGCGTTATGCACCCAGAAGATTTTCCAGCCAATTCGATAACCCTTGTTGGATGTTAGTTCCGTTCCGCGATGGTCTTGCCAGAATTGTAGTAGGCTGCTGAGGGCAATAGGTAAAAATGGAAGAAGTACGTAAAAGAACCGTAACTCCTTATGAGCGATAAGTAGATGGATGCCAATAAACGGGATGCTGAGCCAACTGATCAAATCTTTGGGCCGCTGCCAGATATAGAAAAATAGGGCTGCCAAATAGAAAAGACCGAAGGGCGGAATACCCTTGATTATGATCTCATAAAAATATTGCCACCAGGGATCAACTCCAAAGGTAGAGGCTTTGTCGAGTAGGATGTTCTGTTCAAAGTAATGCCAGGTACTAAATACCCATTCGCCGTAAAACCAACGATCAATTACAACTCCGATCAATACCATTAAGAGTCCGCCAACTGTGAAACTGACTAGGCGGCCCCAATGCTCTCGCTGAATAAAAATGAGCCAGAGTCCCATGCCTGCGATCATAAAGGCCACTTGGTATCGGAAGAGAAAAGACAAGCCTACCAGGAGTCCAAGTTGAAGATACTGCCAAGCGCTAGGCTTTTGCCAACGAACAAATAGGACTACCGCCAGAGCAAAAGTGTTAGCCGACCACATTTCGGAGTTGAAACGCACACCGTTGTAAAAACCAAACCAGAGGAAAAAGCTAAATAGGAAGAAGGCCCATTGTTGCTGTCCAGCGGAGAATCGATGTTTATACGTGTTGTATAGCAGCCAGCATATCCATATGGAGAATCCGGCACTGAGTAAGCGTAAAAGAAAGCTGATGAAAAACGGATTCTCAATGCCGAATACATCTAGAAAGCTGTGTAGTAAAACAACCATCGATGGTTGGAGGGTAGGTCGCATTCGGGCTTTATATTCCCAAGCTAGATCGAGTTCGGTATTGATATTGAGCTTTAGTCCGGCAAATTCCAGGATTTGAAAATGCTCGTCGGATTGGTTGTATCCCAGGGAAAACCAGCTGGTAATGATAAAAATAGCGGCACTGAAGTAGAGCCAAGATCTCCATTCAAAATCGCGGATGCGCACAAGCAAAAGAGTTGGTCTAAAGTTGGTTGTTCGAATTCTGAGGCGAAGGTAAGAAGGTTTGGAGGAATAGGGGAGTGAGGAGCTATTAAGCATTGGGAGGGGATAAGGCAGACCGCCTGCGGCGGGCCCACCCTCACCCGAGCCGATCATGACCAATTTCTACCGCTGTAGAAATGGCATGGGATTCACACCCTTTACAAGGAGCAAGTCCATGCAAAGGCACACAAAATCCTATTGCTAAATAGAAAAGCGGAATTTATTCTATTGGATATCTCACACCTGAGCTCAATATGGAATGAGAATTATTGATTTTCGAGAGGCGCTTTTCTTCTATCGCTTTGGTAAATCTCGCAAATAACAACAAGTAAACAAAATATTGAATAAGATAATTAATTAAAATTTATAATTGATTGACACGCTCGCTATTGGTCACCTCTTCAAAAAGCAATATCTTCAGCTCAATAGAAAAGACGCTATGCTCTGCCCCCGGTTTTTATTCCTTATTGGCTTATGGTCTTTCCTGTGCGTGTTGAATGCACAGCCGCGTCAGGTTAGTACGTATACGGTTGCTGACGGACTGGCGCAGTCGCAGGTGTATGCCGTGTTAGCCGATAGTCGGGGGTACATATGGGCAGGTACCCAGGGTGGGGGATTGTCTCGGTTTGATGGCACCGATTTTCAGACCTATTCCGACGTGCAAGGGCTAGCAGGAAATTATGTGCAGTCGTTGTGGGAAGACTCCAATGGCGACATATGGATCGGTACGGAACTAGGTCTAAGTATTTATGATGGTGCCACGTTTTCCAATGAGCTTCCAGGTTTGAAGGTGCTTTCGGTAGCAAAGAATAAGGAGGCCTATTGGGTGCTGAACGAGCAAATGATTCACTATGGGGAGCCTGGAAATTGGCAGCGCCTTGATTTCCCAAAATCTTATATGCAGCCCTATGCCCTGATTGCCGAGCATAATAGAATCATACTAGGTACTGATCGCGGAGCATGGGTTTGGTCTACTCGAACCCAGACTTGGGAGGCGTTGAAAGCAGATTTCAGAGGTACACATCAGATCTGGGCATTGTACCGTTATCAGCAAGCCCAAAGTTGGGCTTTGGCCCCTGGCGGACAACTCTTCGCTATTGGTAAGGACTCGCTTCGTTCTAGTCAAGTGCCGGTTCGCAACCCTACTACTTTCTATGTTTCTGCTCAGGGGGATAGTTGGCTGGGGTCTCAGGACCAGGGGCTGTGGGTGTTGCCTAAGGGCAGTGCAGAGTGGTTGTCAATTCGACGTCGAGATGGACTCGGAAGTGATCACGTACGGTCTATTGCTGGCGACCGATGGGGAAATATCTGGGTAGGAACATCCGGAGGCGGATTGAGCTGTTTGCGTCAAGCTCCCTTTCGTGCTTACGATCAATTGAAAGGTCTTCCAGGAAGGGAGATATATGCCTTGACCAGCGTCGATAGCACCGGCATTTTCTTCTCGGTGGCTAATCGTGGGGTCTTTCAACTCACTCCAACCGGACCACAGCCCTTCCTTACCGGGCCGTCTCTGGAGCAACAGAAGATAAAATCATTACATCGAGATACCAGCAACCGTTGGTGGATGGGAACTCCCGGAGCAGGGGTGAAGGTGTATGCCGATAGTGTATGGTATAATGTAAAAACTTGTGGAGCCTATGTAATCGATATGGTACAGGAGGGGCCTGATAGTTGGTGGGTGGCTACCGCTTACGAAGGGCTCAGTTTACTGGAAGTCCAGGAAGACTCAACGGGCTTACAGTTTAAGTGTCGAAGTTTTGGCACGGAGCATCAATTACCGATTGGTAGAATAGAACAGCTGTTCAAGGATTCTCGTGGGAGATTGTTGATTGCCTACCGAGACCTGGGCTTAGCTTGCTGGCAGCCGGGTGAGTTGCATTGGCGAGTAAGCGTAAACAATGGACTTCCTTCCGGTACCGTCCGGTCTGTTCGGCAGGACAGTACAGGCTATTATTGGCTTGCCGGGCCGCGTGGCCTCGTTCGGGTCGGGCTACAATCCGATGATATTGATGTTCGAACCTTTACTAATCGGGATGGCCTTCGCTCTAACAACCTCTATTGTTTGGCCTTTGACGAAACAGGACAACTATGGGTTGGTAGTGAGCGTGGGCTCGATCAAGTTTCCCTCGATGCAGCTGGAAACATTCGACAGGTCACCTTTTATGGAAAGGAAGAAGGCTTTACAGGAATTGAAACCTGTACAGATGCTGCAGCTCGAGACCTGAATGGAAATCTATGGGTCGGTACCATGAACGGTCTCATGCTCAAAGAGAATAAGCCGCTTCGGGCTACCGAACTACCTCCGCCGTATTTGTCGCTGGCTGCTATCAACATACTTTTTCGGTCTGCAGCGGAAGTATTGGATACGCAAATCATTGATCCGTGGGGGCAGCTTCTGGTAGAAGAACTGCGGCTTAGTCATCGCCAAAATCATCTCGGTTTTGCGTTGCAAGCCTTGGATCTAGCTCAACCAGAACGGATTCAATATGAATGGATGCTAGAAGGGTGGGATCAACGTTGGTCGCCTCCTTCCAATCAAAGCACAATTACCTACGCCAACCTACCTCCGGGCATTTACACTTTCATGGTACGTGCAGTAGGAGAGGGCGAACGCAAAAGCGAAGCCATCAACTTACCCATTGAGATCGTACCGGCCTTCTGGCAAACCACTTGGTTTCGGGCCGCTTTAATTGGTGCTGGTTTTCTGATTATGGGCCTTCTGCTTTGGTGGATATTCCGCCGTCGGTTGAACCGTCAACGGCGAATTGCCGAAAAGCTGCGCTTAGACAATCGACTTTTGGAACTCGAACAGAAAGCGCTACAGCTGCAGATGAATCCGCACTTCATGGCCAATGTACTGCAGGGTATTCAATTAGAGCTGGATAAGGGAGCTCTTGGTAGGGCCAAACGATATCTCACACGTTTTGGCACCTTAATGCGATCTACCCTCTATCACTCTCGATCAAACAAGATCCAGTTGAGTGAGGAACTGGAGCACTTGCAGCACTACCTCGAATTGGAGCGCTTACGTACCGGTGAAGCTTTTACTTACGAAATCATTGTGCCACCTGAACTAGAAACCGATCTTATCTACATACCGCCCATGCTGCTACAGCCCTTCCTGGAAAACGCAGTGCATCACGGGATGCGCACCAAATCTGGCGACGGACACATTGAGGTTTCCTTCGAAGAAAAGGGTTTGGACTTTCTTCTTGTTCGGATAGTAGATAATGGTCCAGGTTTGGATACTGCAGAGGCCCACCGACGCCCTAACCATCGCTCCACAGCACTAAAGGTGATTCAGGAACGATTGGAATTAGTTGGTCCAGTTGAAGATCAAGCACCCTATCAAATTGCCAATCGCCAAGAAAATGGTCAGGTCGTTGGAGTTAAGGTGGAGGTCTGCCTACCTGTGTTCAATTAACTATACATTGGAGCCCGGAAAATTTCTACAAACATCGTACGTAGACACCTCGGTAGCTGACGAAAGACTACCTATTAAACGAATTTTTCCAGTATTCCTACCCTCTACCCTCTACCTTTTACCCTTTACCTTCTACCTATCTATACTACTCCCCATGACCCGCTAACGGCCGAGGAATTAAGTACAGCTCCGTTTGTCTACCGTCAATATAGCGGCAACTTTCACCGTCGAAAAAGGCATCCTCTTCCAGCATGATCCGAATGCGCTTGTTCCATTCCGGTAGGAATAAGGCATTGTTGAGTTCAATAGAATATGCGGTGTTAGGATACAAAGGGTAGTCCCCCTTATGTGGTACTCCACCTTGTTGATCCCAAAGACCAATTGTTGGCCCCGCTCCATGACCATGATACCCGATTGGGTGGGTGTAGATGGTCGCTTCCAGTCCTTCTGACTTGGCTTGCTCAAGGGCGGCTAATAGCATTTCATTACCAGTACGCCCCGTCTTGAATTGGCTGGTCAAGATGTCCATTACCCGAAGACCTTTCTGATGGGCAGCCACTAAATAATCGGGAACTTCACTTTCACCTGGACGCAACACGTAGGCGTTTTGCTGGGTGTCAGTATTAAGCCCTAGATAGGTGATTCCAAAGTCGACATGTACCAAATCTCCTGGTTGAATGATGGCTTCCGATGGGCGACCAGAAAAATTACGTTGGCTCTCGGTATTGTCGGGGTCCGCTCGTTGGACATCCACTGTGGGATGGAACCAGGCGGTAAAACCTAACTCACGAACGCGCTCCCGGTACCACCATACTACTTCATCCGTAGTAGTGATGCCGGGCGTGATCACCTGCTCCGAAAAACCTTCAGCGATAATCTGATGCGCAATACGCATGATTTGCCGGTATGCCGTCATCTCTTCTGGTAGCCGACTTTCTAACCAGCCGATTGCCAGGCGCTCGCCATTGACTAGGCGCTCGTCATATTTTTCCGGTAGGGCTTCCAGTAGCTTATCATAATGATAGGAGGTGATACCGTCTGCCAGACCAAAATGCTCTGATCTATTAATAGCGATACGCTGTGGATCTCGCTCGGCAATTAGCCCGGCTAAGGCGGCCCACTGATCTGGTTGCGACTCCTTATCCCAAGCTTTTTGGAAAACACTGCCTACGTCGTATCGCGCGCAGGCTAAAGTCTCCAACTCTTCACCATTGTCATAAATCACTAGCATCGTGGTGCGACGTGCAGATAGCCAGTTGCTTGGTAGGAAGGTTTTCAATACCGCATCTTCATTGTATTCCCGGCTGATCATCAACCACATATCTATGCCTTCACGGCGCATCAAATCTGGAAGAATATGTTCAACTCGTTTACTGAGCCACTCGTCTTTGATGCGAGACTCTTCTTCAAGGGTGAGAATAGCAGGCATTTGGGCGAAGGCCGTAATACCGATAAAAACGAAAAGCGACGAAAGTATAATACGATGCATAGTGGTGATCATGTAAATGATGAAAGTTTACTGTTTATGTTGGCTAAATAACCATTCCAATAGTTTCGGCTCGGCAAATGCATTATCCCAGCTATTGTGCTTTACCCCTGGGTATTCCGTGTAGCGTGGTGAATGGCCCATCTGTTCTAGTTTTTCTACTACTCTTCTGCTTTGCTTCACTTTTACCACTTGATCATCAGCGCCGTGGAAGATCCATAGTGGAACCTTACCTGCATAGATAGGAAGTAGCGCTGGGTTTGTGCCTCCGCAGATCGGGATTGCAGCCGCAAAAGTATCTGGCTTCCTGGCTAATAACTCAAAAGTGCCCATGCCACCCATGCTAAGCCCCATGAGGTAGACACGGTTTGGATCCACGGCTTCGTTGGCCATTAGGTGGTCAAACAATTCCATCGCTGCCCCCATGCTTGGGTTCGGTATTTCGGCAAAATTGAAGCAACGTTCACCGCTGACTTGTATCATTTGAGCCCAGTAATCATCCTTTTCGCATTGCGGCATTACTACAATAGCTGGATACTGTGCTTGTTGTTCCAGAAATAGGCTGCTACCATGGACGAGTTGCATTTGATTATCATTCCCACGTTCGCCTGCGCCATGAAGGAATAGTACAATAGGATAGACCTGCTTACCATCTCGTTGATAACCTTCTGGCCAGAGAATTCGGTAGGGAAGTTCAACTCCCGAGCTTGCCGTATATGTAGCGGCCTCATAAGCATTGAGCACCGATTCTGATTGAGTCTTAAGCATGCTAGATATCATCATGAAACAACTGAAAAGTAACATCATCTTCTTCATAGGAGGGCGTAATGATTAGGCCCAAGTTAGCAGATTTCCCAGAAAGAAAGTTTTGAGAAAAGCAATTTGCCTAATGACTGCTTATACAATAAGGAGATACTGTATTGTTCTTTTCTTGATAAAAAGAACCAAAAATCAAGGCTGTAGCTATTGATTAACGCTACACAGACTTGAAAAACCTAAAGCGGGTAAAACTCGCTGCGAGTCGCGTTTTCCAAGCTGGATTGCGGTGTTTATAAAATAAACATCGCATTACACTTAAGTGCTTGGTAGCTCGAACAGTACCCGCTTCTTTACGGTTTTTACTGCGTCTGCTTCACTACAATAGCTAAGGCCATTCAGGAATAGTTCTGCGGCCTTATCGATCAAGCGTAAAGAAAATGGCTTGGCAGGATGATCAGAGGAGCTTGCGCGGAAATGAACCACAGAATAGATTGATACTAGAAAATATAGCTCCGAATGACTAGATTATTGGTATAACTCAAAGTGAAACTGTGAATGGCTTCGCAAGCGAGCGGGTATGACAAGTCATTTTTAGCTGGATAGATATAGCCTTGACATTCCTGCCTGCCCGGCAGCCTTCCGGTCTGGCAGGCAGGTTGCTTCTTTTGCGGCAAGGCAAAAGAAGGAGCTAAGAAAAAATAGCATAGACTATTGTAATTATGGACTTAATCGGTAATCTACATCCCCTGCTTTTGCATCTCCCCATCGGTATACTCTTGTATGTCTTTGTGCATTGGTCTTATGAGCGTTGGCTGGTGAAGAAGGCGGTGGAAACTGACCATAGCTTTGCCTTATTTCTTGGGGCGCTTACTGCTATTTTTAGTGCAGTTTCGGGTTGGTTGTTAGCTCGTGGCGGAGGCTATGATGAGCAGCTTTTGCAGTGGCATCAGAACTTGGGTATTATCACGGCGGTGGGAACAATGCCGCTATTGTGGCTATATCGTAGGAGACCGGAAAACACTGGCTTTACCATCTATTTTTTCGCGTTCATTGGGCTATTGACTGCCACCGGGCATTATGGTGGCTCACTTACCCACGGCGAAGGTTTTTTGACACACACTACGACCGAATCTCCTGGCCTTTCGGCTGATCAATTGCCGGAGGCTCAAATTTTCGAGGAATTGGTGATGCCAATCATTGAGCGAAAATGTGTGAGTTGTCATAATCCACAAAAAGCCAAGGGGGAGTTGTTGTTAAACAGTCTTGCTGGTTGGCAGCGAGGGGGCGAGAACGGTCCAATCTTGCAGGCTGGTCTAGCCGCGGAGAGTGCACTGATCACTAGAGTTTCTCTGCCCAAGGAAGATGAATTGCACATGCCCCCTGCGGGTAAACTGCAGCTGAGCAATGAAGAACGAAATTTCCTTCGTTGGTGGATAGAAAATATGGAGCACTATGAGCACCAACTGCAGGACTTACAAACTACTCCAGAAGTGGATAAGTATCTGGCTAGTTTATTGGAATCTGATCAGCCAGATGTGGATCGCCCCACTCTTCGGCAATTAGCCGCTCTGGCGGAATATGGCTTTGTCGCCAATTTACAATCTGAAAAAGACCCTTGGCTTACGGTAGAACTAGCCCAAGCGGACAGCTTTGATACTCGGCAACTGAAGCGGCTAAGACCTATTGCTGCAGCTGTGCAAACCCTAGACCTTTCACATGCCCAGTTTAGTGAGGGGAATTTATCCGCATTACGCCATTGCGTAAACCTCAAGCACCTTAATCTTAGTCACAGCGAATTCGAAAGTGAAGCGCTAGCGGTATTAGAGGATTTCCCGCAACTGGAGACACTAAACTTATACGGGACAGGCGTAAGCGCAAGTCTGTTTGACCAACTTATAACTGTACCAAACTTGGAACGGCTTTACCTAGGGGCTACCGCAATTGCCAATGAAGAAATTAAGCAGGCACAAGGTCGATTTCCAGAATTAGAGATTATCCAAGGTGTTGACTTTGAACAATTCGGTGAGCAACGGCTAGTACCTCCTTTTATCGTAGCAGAGCAGGATTTATTTACGGATACTCTCCTGATTAGTTTGGAAACGAAAGCGAGTCGAGCTCATATTCATTATACCGTAGACGGGAGTAATCCAAGGCCGACATCCGCAATTTATGAGGAACCCTTTCTGATCAATAATACTTCCGAAGTTCGCGCCATCCTAAGCATGGACGGTTGGCTCGACAGCGAACCCGTTTCTCGCACCTTTGCTAAATCTCGCTATGCAATAGCTTCCATTCGAGCCAATACGAAGCCCAATGAAAAGTACGAGGCCGAGGGCTTAGCTACACTTTCTGATCTCAGCAAAGGCAGCAGCACCTTTAGCGACGGCAAGTGGCTAGGCTTTTACGGAGAAGACGTTCAGTTGATCATCGATCTAGGCCAGCGACAAGAAATCAGTGGCGTAACCATCGGTACACTTTCAGATTTCAATTCCTACATCCACCTGCCTAAGTCCATCCGAATTCAGACTTCAGTAGATGGACGGCGCTATACGCCATTTCAGGAGAAACGCATCAACATACCAGAAGAGCCAACGGCAGCTCAGGTGTTTAACCACTTGCTGCGTGCGGAGGTGACCCAAGCTCGTTACTTGCGTATTCAGCTTGAAAGTCAAGGGGTAAACCCGGCTTGGCATCCTGTTCCTGGTGCGACTTGTTGGTTGTTTTTAGATGAGGTTTTGGTGGAGTAGGGGGGGATACGCTAGATGGGGTTAGAAAAGAAAAAGGGTTAGCCCTTGCGGACTAACCCTCGTTTCTTTGTGATCCCAGCAGGAATCAAGGGACCTATCGTGTTCCAAGGTCAAAAAGTAGTCTCCGTACTGTCGTCCGGCCTTGCCCAAAAACAAACATGAGTCATCCCGAATTTTAGGGAAATGG